>Ga0160429_1000372_pt1 | contig 46752 bp, 43 predicted proteins | sample SolpanmetagenomR_FD_108199 | JGI IMG/M metagenome (GOLD analysis project Ga0160429, IMG submission 108199) | Solar panel surface microbial communities from Lawrence Berkeley National Laboratory, California, USA - R | ecosystem: Engineered > Built environment > Solar panel > Unclassified ... | reverse complement strand
TCTCCACCGAGATCAGCTGGCCCGAGATTGAGGACCTCAAGGACAGAATCGCAAACCCCGACAAGTACGCTTCTGCTGCTCCTGTGGCAGCTGCTGCTACCGAGTCTGCTGCTCCTGAGGCTGCCAAGGAGGAGGAGAAGAAGGAGGAAGAGGAGGAGGAGGATGATGGTAAGTTTCATTATCTGTGCTATCTGTGTACTGTGCTAACGATTAGTAGACATGGGTTTCGGTCTCTTCGACTAAGCGGATCACCACATAACGTGAGAATATCTAGCAGTTCGAATACAAGATCAAGCTTTCTGCCGGCTTTATATGTGACTTGTGTATAAAGTGCCTGCTGTTGTGACCTGTCATAAATGGTTCTCGCTCCGCGATCCGAAGGTTAGTCACTTTATTCCTTCCTTTTTCTTCAGTTCGTCCCAAAGATGAGAACCATTTTAACACCTAGCTCGTCAATGACGATTAAAAAAAGCAACAACACTCTATATTTTTTCCTGAGAAACTTACACAGTTCATCACTATCTTGTTGCCGATGTTCAGATGTTCGAGAAGCTAATTCGTAATGCTCTGAGCATAGTTTTTTTGTCCCTACACGATCAATTGACCTGTCAACGCCCTTCGCCCAGCCAGCCTATCTAGATTTTCATACAGCCGCTACGAATGTAATGATCCTCCTTTTGCCATTAATCGCCAAACCTCCGCTTCTTGGGTGATACTGCTCTGCTCTGCTCTTTGCTACCTCACAACTATCGCCGCGGTCCTAGATATGTTCGATGAACGGTATTGCTCCTCCATCGTGGGACAACTTTCCAAGTATCAAGCGCAGTTCTTCTCCAACCACCCCAGCCATTGCTCCTTACTCCACCCACTCGAAATTTCTTGTACTTCCACACCATTCAAGAACACTGTTGGCGTCACATGCGCACCAATCCTCCTCGCCATCTTCGTTATCATTCTTACATCAGCCGTCACGCCGTTCCCAGCATTCAACTCTCCATTCTCGCCTGGTCTGTCCGGTATCCTCAACAACTTCATCATATCTTTCTCGTACACCGGAACGCTATCTTTTGCCAATTTTGCTAGTCGCGCATATGTCTCATTTCTTGTCTCGTTGACTACACTTACGTCAAAGTATTCTTTTTGGTGCTCGAAAAGCGCTTCGCTGAACGTCCAGAATTCGGCCGTGGAAAATGATGTCAATTTCATGACTGCGAGAGCAGCTTCGTGGGCGAGAGTGCTGGAAGGGTGCCAGGGCTGTATCAATTGTCGGAAGATGAAGATGACGTTGTTGGAGTAGTGTGAGTGCTTGACGGCTGGAAAGACTGAATTGTAGAGTGTGTTGAACATCTTGGCGGAGAAGGGACAGACGTAGTCGAGATCTGGGTTGGACGTGTTGTCAGTTAGGGAGTATTTATGATCGTTGTTCCAATAATTGTGCTATTGGGGAGGACATGATTCTGTAGTGTGAAGTTACGCTACGCCTTTGACGTACAGATTTCAATGGTATGTGGTGTTTCAGCTGCATCACCACTTAACACCATCTTGTGGCCTCGGAATTGAGGAGGAAGCGCCATGTTGACCGCTGAAGTTGAGAAGGAATGTGCTGATTGACGAGGCTTAAAGTGGCCGGATATCGTAGATGCGCGAAGAAGTGCAGTACGACCAGATCTGAAGAGTGAAACACTCATATAACAAGCAGTGTCTGAGTGAGAACTGTCATCACTGATTGCGTGATGGAACATACCCCGCCGGCCTTCCGCCCGCCGCACGTGTTTCCAATGGCAATACTTTTTTGAAACACATCTAAAACATCACCAACCTTCACACCCAGCCTCTCCAGAATTGGTACTAGCTGGACCACCATGTCGACCGAACTATCCATCCGAAATGCCCCCTCCGCCGCTGACCACACCACACGCACAATCACAACAACACCAGAAGCAGACGCCCTGATAACCTCCTCGGACCCCTCTCACCCTGCCAACACCATCGCTCGTCTATGCGCGTAAGCCCCCTCATCCTCATCCACCACCCACACTCCTGCTCATCTGAAATAGCCATTTTTACACCCTAGGCTGGGTCACCGGCACCGGCGGCGGCATGTCCATCTGCTCCCACGCACACAACCACATCTATCTCGCGCCCACAGGCGTCCAAAAAGAGCTCATCTCCCCCTCCGACATCTTCGTGCTACCCGCCTCACAAACCTCTGTTCGCAACCAAGATGGTAGTCGCATAAGTCACCACGACTTACCCTATATCCGATGGCCACGGCCTTTGAACCCCAGCGCCTGCACACCTTTATTCCTCGCCGCCTTCAGGCTGCGCAACGCTGGCTGCGCTATCCACACACACTCGCAATGGGCCGTTCTCGTCACGCTCCTCCTCGAAAAAGATGCCGCGAGCGCAACAGGCAATCCCGCAGCGTCTAAAGATGTGTTTGAAATCGAGCGCATAGAGCAGATAAAGGGCATCCCTCGCGGTCCCTCGAAAGCAGGGAATCTCGGTTTCTTCGACCGGCTAAGGATACCGGTGATTGAAAATACGGCGAAAGAGGAGGATTTGACGGAGAGCTTGGAGAAGGCGATGATGGAGTGGCCGGATACGTATGCGGTGCTTGTGAGGAGACATGGGATTTATGTTTGGGGAGAGGATGTTGCGAGGGCGAAGACTATTTGTGAGAGTTTGGATTGGATTTTTAGGCTGGCTGTTGAGATGAGGGGGTTGGGACTGCCGTGGACTGGTGGCGAAGCATAGGCACAAGCGGAGACAGTGAGAGGGGAAGGGGAGGGGTGGGTATGTGGATTGGGATTGGGTTGTTGGCTTTGGGAGAAGTGGGGTTTCTTGATCCTGGGCAGAGTGTTGAGACGGCAAGTCTACAGCACTGGGCGGATCACACAGCGTTTGTTACTAGGCCAAGGAAGGTCTGCGTGGCGATAGACTGACCATGTTTTCCACGAAAAGGCATGCTACAGCAAAACAACAAAAAAGCCCACCCCCACCACTAGCACTAAATCCGAAAACGTTCGTAGCAAAAACACAATCAACCCCGTTCTGACCTAGAGCCCTTCCCCACCATCCCCTTCCCAAACACCACCCCTAACCAACTCTCTCAACCTCCTCCCCCTCACTCCTCCCCCCCGCATCAACTCCTCCCACCCACCCTCCTCCACAACCTCACCCCTCTCCATCATAACAACTCTCTCACACATCTCCATCATCTCCACCCCATGCGTAACACAAATTACAGTCAACTCCCTCCTCTCCCTCTTCAAACTAGCAATCGTCTCTCTAATCCCCCTCGCCGCCTCCGCATCCAACGCGCTCGTCGCCTCATCCAGAATCAGAACCTTCGGCCTCCGCACCAAGGCGCGCGCAATACAAAGACGTTGCGTTTGCCCGCCTGACAAAGACAGTCCGCCGTCGCCTACTAGTGTGGCGTAACCTTGTGGTAGGGAGGTTATCAGATCGTGGCTTCCTGCAGCGCGGGCGGCGGAGTGCAGGGAGGCTGGTGAGCGGAGCGGTGAGCGTTCAGGGAGGCCATACGCGATATTTGAGGCGATTGTGCCGGGGAAGAGCGTTGGTGTTTGGGCGACCAGCGCGATCAGATTGCGCAAGGTGGGCGTGTGCAGGTTATTGAGCGAGCGGCGGGATATGGTGATGTTACCTGCTGGGTTTGTGGTGTGATGGGATAGGACGCTCAGGTCTGAGGTTGTCGAGTTGATGTCGGGTGAGGAATTGAGATGGTACAGCCGCATGATCAAAGAAGCGATGGTTGATTTGCCGGAGCCGGAGAAGCCGACGAGTGCCGTGATGCTGCCTGCTGGGAAGGTCATGCTAACGTTGCTGAGTACGGGCTGTTCTGGGCGAGATGCGTATGCGAATGTAACGTTCTTGATGGTGATGTCGCCGATTGTCGTCAGCTGGACTGTGCCTGTATCTTCATGGGTGAGCAGTGGTAGGCGAGCAAGGTAGATTAGTCTAGAAGCGGTGTCCCGAGATGAGCTGACTTGGGGGATGAACTCAATCATCAAGCCGATATTTGTCATGGTGAACAGGAGCATGCTGAATACAGTGTTGATCTGCAGCATGTCGTACTTCCCAGACGCCAAAAGTAGACCTCCGTAGTAAAAGAGCACGGCGGTAACGAAATCGGGTATAGCTTCTGACAGTCCGAAGAAAAAACCGTCGTAAAGTGCTCGTCGCACACCGATTTGAACTACACGCTGGATGGACGCCAGGAACTTCTTCTGGAAATGCGACTCCAATGTCAATGCTCGCACGGTTTTGATGCTTGAGCACACTTCACTCAGTATCCCGCCAGCAGTCTCAGCAGCATCGTTACTTTGTGCCTCCATTCGGGCCGCGACGACTGCGAAGACCCAGCCGACCAAGAAAGAGACAGGCGTTAGTGAAGCTCCCACAAGAGCCAATTTCCAGCATGTAACTAAAGACCAGACAGTAGCCAGTGCAATCATGATAATTCCAGTAAATGCAATAGCAGAAAAGCGACCAAGCAGATTCTTCATCTCTTCAGCGTATCGATCCAGCGCCTGAGCAAGCTCACCAGGCGAATTGTTCTCTTCCAGAAAGAACTGGCGAGGTTGTGCTAGGATATGTTTCATAGCTTCGGCGCGATAGTGGTCTACCCAGTTTTGTCCACACAGCTCAAATAGGTACCGCTCAAGCATCACAGCAATAGCATCCACTACTCCGATGCCAATGATGGCTAAGGACCATATGAGCGATTCGTGGGAAGTCGTAGTTGTTTTCTTGTATAACGTGGCGAATAGTTTGGAGAAGATGTACGCGAATGTAGGCGTGGTACCAGCGTGTATTGTAGTCATTGTGAATGCTAAGACCAGGCATGTGCGAAGTTTGGTTGATAAGGTCGGCCATACAGTTCGTAGAATGTCTGTCACTGGCAGAATGTACTCTTTATGTTTTGGGTGTTGATCTTCACTGGCCGATAAACCTGCATCACTCAAAGGTCGACGTCTTTGTGTGCCTGCAGGGCTAATACGCATTGACTTTGCGATGTCTCCAGTAGCTTGCAGAAGGCCAAAGCCATAGCTCATACGATTTGAGCGACGTTTGGCTATATGATCTTCAGTTTCAAGGGTTGGTGACATGATTGCGGTCACTCGTTTGGGTTTCGACGCGACGGTCGGAAAGCTGGCGAACTCGAATTGTTTTGGCGACATGATGGGGCTCCTCATAGAGAAGGGATTGTATGTATCTCTTCGTGCTTGAGTGGCAAGCAACTTTGCCAATCTGGACTGTTCCTTCTGCTCGATCTGCTCGGGTTCAGGAATAATAGACTTTTGATTGTCATATGCATGATCGGTATCTGTGAGTGGTGATGTGGCTTCATCCTTGTCACCAGTCTTTTGTGGTCTTCTCATATATCTTGCGAAAGGTTCGCTTGTGGATTCCAGCTCACGTTTGCTACCTTGATCAGTCACATGACCGTCCTCGAACAAATAAACAAAGTCATCTGGCTCAATTTGTGACAGATCATGAGAGATGAATATGGTAGTCTTGCCACTTCGCCACAGTCGAATGGCTGACATAATAAGTGAACGCGAAGCCTGGTCAAGTGAGCTTGTTGATTCGTCAAAGAAGACGACAGGCGTATCTCTTAGACGTGCTCGTGCAAGTGCCATACGTTGTCGTTGACCACCACTAAGGCTGTTGTCGCTACTGAGTAAAGTATCGAACCCGTCAGGCAGCTCATTGAATGTCTGCTTCACAAGCGCGAATTCAGCAGCGAATAGAACGCTTTCCAAGTCGACGCTTTCGAGACTTCCTCCACCTAGAGCAATATTTTCCAAAACAGAGCCGTGGAACAGCGTGCTATACTGCTCAACCAAAGTGATGTTGTCCCGCAGCCATCGAGTATTCGTTGTTGATAGAGATTGTCCGTCAAGCAAGATACTCCCACCTTCAGGCTCGTAGAACTTGAGTACTAATTGTGCCAGAGTACTTTTACCAGAACCACTTTCGCCAATAACGAAGATAGTCTGCAAAGCAGGGAAGAAGCAGGATACCTCCTTGAGAACAGGATTTGAAGGTCGAAGAGGATACGAGAAGGTGACCTAGATGTTGGTCAATACCCGAAAGATGTAATGATTCGTCTCATACTCACGTTCCGGAACTCAATCTGTCCTAAGCATATCTCAGGCACAGTGGTGACATCCGTCTTTTTGTTTTGCTTAAAGTCTTCAGCTAATAATCTCAGAGCAGTACCGGCTGCTCGACCTTTCTCCATGACTTGAAACTGAGGTAGAACGGCCTGTATAGCTTGTGCAGCAGTCGTCGCCGAGAAAAAGGTGGTAACGATTGTGCCCGCAGATTCTTTGCCAGTCGCAACGAGATGACTACCATACCAGAAACCTTGCACAAACACAGTATATGTCATGAATGTCGCAAAGCCGTTCTGAAATGTATTGATCTTGACCTGCTTCATGTAGAACTGGTAGGCCGTTCGCAGTGGCTCGAGATATTTTGCGAGCTCTACTTCTTGACCATTGAAGAGCTTCACAGTTTCTATAGCAGCAAAGGCTCCGATCACGGTCTGTGAAGCCTCTTCCATTGCCTTGACCTGGCTTAGGATATGTGGCTGCATACGAGCAGACACGTAGGCGAGGATTAGCGCAGTGATGGGAGCTGAGGCCAAGACGACAAGCGTAAGACTCCAGCAATAGTACATTGCGACTCCAAGAGATGCTAAGGTCGTGACAGTGCCATGGAAGATGGCACACATGGGTTGGGATACCGCGAGCTGGAGTTCTCGAATTTGGCTACACGCAAGTTAGCAGTGTTATCTGACACCTCGAACAGGACTAACATACGTATTTAAACGAGCAACGAGTGCCTTCACGCCCGATCGACGAGTGTCATACCACTCCACAGGCTTGTCCAGCAAGCCGTCAAACACTTCTTCCCGGCACGTTCGTGCCTGCAACTCGCCAAATGACATCCAAGTAGAGAACGCACCGCTGCCAAAGAAGAAACTTAGCAGACCAATGGACGCTAAATATAAACTATCTTTCGAAACATCGGCGCGAAACTTTGTATTGTCAATCTTGCCACTGGAGAACTCTGCGAAAGTGTTGAACAGTCTGCCCAGGAAGATGCTGAGTGCAGGTACGACGACTCCAGCGGCGATTGAAACGAAGAGGGCTGCACTGAGTGGCAAAGCGTGCTGTTTCCTGGTAAAAGCAAAGAGATCTCGCCATCTTGACACTTTCTTGCTGTTCTTGCTTGTTGGCGATGTTGGCGTTAGTGGTGTGACTGGTTCGCTCGAAACATCTTCCTCATTTATTATTGCTATGCTCAGCTCGCTTCCAGAAAATCGCTTCTTGTCCATGTCGTGTCTAGTTTTTGACGAAATTTGTGGCGAGCCATTTGGGCGACGGCGCAGTTTTGACTGAAGCAGGTCGGCGGTTGAGCAGCCAGGAGGCTGGGGGACGACAATGAGGTAACAGTTTCAGATCTTTCGCATGGATTTCAATTGTTGTTATATCATAAGGAGAAGAGCTTGATTGTTTCATGATCACACAGGATAACAAATGACGTTCGAGGCATGCATTCCTTCGTGTTGTCTTTTCTGGGCACGAAAATTGATAGAACAACAACTACAATATGATTACTCTTTCGCACTCAAACATGAAACCGATGCTTTGCTGTCTGGGCTAGTCGATTCTGAGCGGAGAAGTGTACAAGCCTTGTACTAACGCTGGTTGTGCGCTCATCCCAATCCGCGACAAAATCATCGTGAGACCACGCGCCAGAAACTTGACGGCTTGGGCATCCGTCGCAAACAATCTTTCTACGAGTGCGCTATGGTAGCTAGCTCTTTCAAGGTGCTTGTCGGCACTATTTTCGCAATGGTCAAACAATGCTAGTCCGGCGGGTTCTCCGAGACCACCTCAGCACTTGAGCCGTCTCGAGTCAACTTGTGGTACACGCGCATAACATCTGTTAGCGTCATGTACTAGACGTCGCTATAGTGTCGATTCTACGCCAGTTCTTGCAGCGCGCACTTCAGGCTGTCTTTGGCGCATCAGGGTTAGCCTGTTCGTAGATCCAGTCGTTCAGACCAGCGCGGTTCCTTCAACATGTCAGTAATGACCTGGGAGTAGTGTTGTACTTTACGTACCTCGCAATCTCAATAGCGTAGAATTGCATTCTAACCACAAAGACTGTTCCATCTTGTGTATACTCCTCCTTCGGACTTGCTCTGACCATTGCGCCGTAGTTGTAGTCGTCAATCTTCTGATCGCCCTTCTCATATGCGTTTATAAACTTCCTCCACTGTTCTTTACCAGCCTTGCTCTTCATTTGATTCTCGTCGAGTCTTGCCGCTGGGTCAAAGCCTGGGAAGTCTGCCATAAAGTGTGTATAGATCTGATCGTCGTAACGGGTCAAGCGTAGTTCGGAGCCGCGCTTGCGCTCGAGGATCTTCCAATATGTCTCCATATGTTGGACGACTTTGACGGCGAATTGCTTCTCGATCTGTTTTAAAGTGTTAGGATTCAATGATCAAAGAGTTCCAGATTGCGTACATCTTCGAGGTTATCCGCCTCCTCGGCATTGAAGTTGGAAGGTGCTGCGACACTCATCGTGACGGTATAGTGGTAATGATAGCTTGTTGCTTATCGTGAAAAAAAGATGAAACTCACTTGACACAAACCAAAAACGTTTCAGGAGTTTTGGCCCGCCGCTTACCCCGCCATGGAACGTCATCCGAGGTCCTATCTTTCCTGCGGTGAATGCTTAAGTAGCGTCAACAGCTCATCTGCTTTACTAAGAATGACATCGCTCTTGTTTCGAACCTCCAGAACAATTGCCAGATCACACTTCCAAAGACAGTCACTCCCCAAGATAATAGCAACATACAGCACAATGGGTCACTCAGTACCTCCTGTACACGATTCTCCAGATCTCCCATGATATCCTCGCCCATTGACTAACATTCGTCTAGCTCAAAGACCCGTCTCTCTTTAAGCAACAAGCCTACGTCAACGGACAATGGATCGATGCAAAGTCAGGCAAGAAGTTCGACGTTCATGGTTCGCCTACTCCCAATTCCTGCCAAATACTCGAACCTGACCACCACCTGCAGACCCCTCTTCCGGAAAGCTGATAGGCACGATGCCGGAGATGGATAAATCAGACACTGAAGCTGCCATCAAAGCCGCCGCAGATGCCTTCCCAGCCTTCCGTAAGCTCACAGGACGTGAAAGAGGCAATATGCTACGTAAATGGTACGACCTTATGATCGAGAATGCCGACGACCTCGCCAAACTCATTACTTGGGAAAATGGCAAGCCAATGGCAGATGCAGCAGGCGAGGTCAAATATGCCGCAGGATTCTATCAATGGTTCAGTGAGGAGGCACCTCGCCTGTATGGTGACACGATCCCTGCTAGTATTCCTGGCAATCGCATCTACACTATCAAGCAGCCCGTTGGTGTGGTAGGACTCATTACGCCTTGGAACTTTCCTGCAGCAATGATTACACGTAAGATTGGTCCCGCACTGGCTGCAGGGTGTACTGTCGTTGCAAAGAGTCCGGGAGAGACACCGTTCACAGCTGCTGCACTAGCGGAGCTCGCTGAGCGTGCAGGAATACCAAAAGGTGTTGTCAACTTCATCACCGCCCTCAAGAACACACCAGAAGTTGGCGAGACCATCACTTCGTCGGACACTGTCAAGAAGGTCTCCTTTACTGGTAGTACTGGTGTAGGCAAACTGTTGATGAAGCAATCTTCGGACACACTCAAGAAGCTCAGTTTCGAACTTGGTGGTAATGCGCCATTCATCGTAAGTTCAGCCCACAATTCCGAACCAAGATTGTTGTTGACAATGATATGTAGGTGTTCGATGATGCAGATCTTGATGCAGCCGTCACTGGCGCAATAGCGTCAAAGTTCAGATCATCAGGCCAGACTTGTGTCTGCGCTAACAGACTCTTCATCCAGTCCGGTATTTACGATAAGTTCGCGGAAGCCTTCGCCGAGAAGGTCAGAAACTTCAAAGTAGGCGGCGGATACGAGGATGGCGTTACGCATGGTCCTTTGATACACGACCGGGCTGTCGACAAAGTACATCAGCATGTTGAAGATGCGAAAGCGAATGGCGGAAAGGTAATCGTGGGTGGTCAAAAGATGCCCGAGCTGGGCAGCAATTTCTTTCAACCAACAGTCATCACTGGCATGAAGACTAGCATGAAGATCATGTCCGAGGAGACATTCGGACCTGTTGCGGGTCTATTTCCTTTCGACACAGAAGAAGAAGTCGTCAAGATGGCCAATGCTGCAGATGTGGGCTTAGCTGGATACTTCTACAGTAAGGATGCTGGAAGATGTCACAGGATCGCCGAAGCTCTTGAAGTCGGCATGGTCGGTATCAATACGGGCTTGATCAGTGATGCAGCAGCTCCATTTGGTGGTGTCAAGCAAAGTGGTTTCGGTCGTGAAGGTAGCAAGTATGGTATTGATGAGTACATCACGATTAAGATGGTGACTATGGGCGGTATTCAGTCGTTGTAGGGAAACTTGTAGTTTAATATCAATATGGTAATGATGATGTTCTTCTTCGAAATCCTTTCTTACGGATTTATGATTATGATTACTTATAGTTGTGGTGTTGTCGTTTTTGTCTCCTTGCAGTCTAGAACTCTTGGCGTTGCCTCCCAGCACTTGGGACTCTGGGCGTCTGAGCCTCAGGCTAATATCTCTATGTCTGTGCCTTTGATGTCGTATGGTTTACTCGACCGTGACTCCTCCGGACGTGTCATTGTGCCTTAGTGTTCGCGACCAATTTGCCACCAAAAGAAGTGCCGAGCTGTATCCTTTTTCCAGCTCGACTAGACGTCGTCTTATTGAGGACTTTCAATCAATATCCTTGATCAAATATGGCGACTACTACAGTCACAGAAGCCATCACGCGTGTTGTGACGCGAACAGTGACAGGCGCTGTCACTCCGACAAGCTCACAGAGAGCAGTGCCACAAGGTAACTTGCAATTATTTCCAGTTACAGTACAGGCATGACTAGTGCTAGAGATTTCTGAAGCTTTGGAAGACTCATTCGTGCAGCTGAGTCTCGAAGTTAGTGCTATCAGAATATAGCGCGAACAAGCGGTAAACAGTCGCAGAAAGCACAGCGTGATGAAGTGCTGGAGTAGAAAAGAGAGCAATGCGGACTGGGCAGGTCTTATACTTTTCAAATGTACACTGACAGATAGAGTGTAGGTGGCATCTTCGAACATGGCAATCCAACCCATTGGGACTCGAAGAATCCGATCATTCTGTTCATTATTCAGGTACATGGAATTGGATATCCTTGGCTATTCCATTCGATTTGTTAATACAGATAGGCTGGTATCGTCATTATCTTCTGTCGTCTCCTACATTGGCCTCTCTCCAAGATCCGACAACCCCGTGTCATCGCTGAAGTCATAGGTGGAATAATCTTGGGTCCTTCAATCATGGGCAGGATTCCTCACTTCTCCGACACAATCTTTCCTGCAAGCTCAATGCCCAGCTTCACCCTTGTTGCTAATCTGGGATTGGTACTTTTCTTGTTCCTCGTCGGACTCGAAGTCGACCTGAGGCACCTTGTAAGCAATTGGAGGATCGCAGCAAGCGTTGGATTCGCGGGGATGGCTTTACCATTCGGTCTAGGTTGTGCCATCTCTTATGGACTGTATCACAGCTTTCGAGAGGATGCCAATATCAAACCGATATCTTTTGGTACTTATATGCTGTTCATTGCTATCGCTATGGCTATAACTGTGAGTTTGCTACTTTATTACCAAGACCCGACTCTTCTAACTATGTAGGCCTTTCCTGTGCTTTGTCGTATTCTTACTGAACTGAAACTGCTTGGCACGCCAGTTGGTATTATTGTGCTATCAGCTGGTGTGGGTAACGACGTTGTCGGCTGGGTCCTTCTGGCTCTTTGCGTTGCCTTGGTCAATGCATCATCTGGTGTCACAGCAGTCTGGATCCTTCTTACTGGTCTTGGATATACCCTTTTCCTCATCTTTGCTGTCAAGCCTGCGTTCATGTACGTGCTCAAAAGGACAAGGAGCTTAGAAGAAGGACCTTCACAGGGTATCATCGCTCTTACTCTCATGATTGCCTTGACGTCCTCTTTCTTTACTGGTATAATTGGTATTCATCCCATTTTTGGCGCATTTCTAGCTGGACTGATCTGCCCTCATGAAGGAGGATTTGCCATCAAGGTTACAGAAAAGATTGAGGATCTAGTTAGCACAACATTTCTGCCACTATATTTTGCCTTATCTGGGCTAAGCACGAATCTTGGTCTTCTCGATTCTGGACTCACCTGGGCATATGTTATTGGTGTCACTTGTGTTGCTTTCTTTGGCAAAGTCATCGGTGCCACTGGTGCCGCTCGTGCCAATGGCCTGGTATGGCGAGAGTCTTTCACTATTGGTGCTCTGATGAGCTGCAAAGGTTTGGTCGAGCTTATTGTGCTCAATATTGGTTTATCCGCCAATATCCTGTCTCAGCGCACATTCACCATATTCGTTGTCATGGCACTTGTCACCACATTTGTAACAACACCACTGACTGCCGCTCTATACCCACCGTGGTATCAGAAGAAGCTGGAAGCTTGGAAGCGTGGTGAGATCGACTGGGATACTGGTAAGCCGAGTGGAGGCGTCGAACACGATTCAGCCCACGATATCATTGCCGTTGAGAAAGCCGAAGCACATCAGTTCTCAAAGCTACTGGTCTACCTCCGCCTCGATAGCATGCCTGGGCTGCTCTCCTTGGCTGCACTCCTTGGTGGCGCCAACGAGCGCGCCTCCGATGACCAAGCACACTCAAGCACAACATCCGCCACACCAAGCAGTTCTCGTGCCGCGTCTTTTAGTCATCCTCGACACATCAAGTCCACACGCCTCATGTCTTTACATGCCGTGCGACTAATGCCGCTCACCGACCGCGAATCTTCTGTCATGTCCGTTACGGACGTCTCCTCACTTTCCATCCTCGACCCAGTTGTGAACACCTTCCGTGCCTTCGGCCGCCTTCATTCCGTCCTCGTTTCAGGTGAAGTCGCCATTGTTCCTGAAACATACTACGCCGATACCCTAATTTCTCGTGCTTCCGACACAAACTCCAGTCTCATTTTACTACCATGGAGCGAAACAGGCTCAATGTCAGAACACCAAACACTCTCCACCGACGGCAGCCGTGGTGGAAAGCTCACTCCAGCCGCAATGGCCGGCCAATACGCGGACTTTGTGCAACAGGTCCTGAGTAGCTCACGCGAAAAACACGTCGCCCTCTTCGTCAATAATGGCTTTGGCGGTGACACAACAGCGACCTATCGTCCTCGGCTCTTGTCACGCACAATCACTGGAATCAGCGTAGTAGATGACCAAGAACCACATGGCTACGACAACACTAGTGGCGTAGCTCTGACAAGACAGCACAAACACAGAATCTTCGTCCCGTATTTCGGCTCGCACGACGACAGAGTCGCTGTACGTTTCGTGCTACAACTTGCGCGCGATCCTCGCGTTACAGTAGTCTTGGTGCACTACAAGCTTCCCAGTCAAACCGAGGACAATGACATGGACTTATCTCTCAGTCCAGCAGCCACGCCAGCCTCGACACACAACAACGGCAGTAGTAACAGTACCAACAAAGCCAATACCACAGTCACCGAAAGCATCCCTCTCCACGAACGCCACGTCGCCTTCGTACAGGCAATGCGCAGCTCACTGCCCACTGACATTGCCGAACGGGTCACCCTCGAGACGACACTCTGCGACGAAAGCTTCAACTTCGAGCGCGAAATCGTCGAGCGTGCACGAGCGGAAATTGGGCGACGAACACAAGATGCAGGAGCTGGCGATTTGGTCGTGTTGGGCAGGAATGAAAGCTCGTTACATATACACGGTGGTGGTGATACGTGTTTGGGCAAGATTGGAACCGCGCTTTTGAGAGCAAATGTGGAGGCGAGTTTGCTTGTTGTGCAGGCTGCTGCCGCTGGACGTGGGCGGTAGGAAAAGGTACGAGGAGTTGGCCAAGGCGTGATGGATTCTCTCATATATACCCAGTTCTTTTTTTCCATTCCTATGCTTAGCACAAGCGACCTTAGTACAGGGACGTGCATGAATGCTTTACAATCTCTCAGCTGGGATGGGGTCTTGCCTTGAGAACAAGCGTGTATGTACTTGTCTCTTCATACCCTGATACAGTCAAGGACAACAGTCACAGCACAGAGTTCGTGCCGATTTAGCTTTCCTGAACTGAACATCTTATAGGTGCTAGTCCATTGGGACCGAGACGATGCATGTTTAGTTTGTAATTTCTTGACACCAGAGGCAGAGATCACGTTTAAGGAGCCGTCGCAGAATGAATTGTGCAAAAATATGTTAATATGTTACTAAGCAGCTTCACGCAGCATCATGGCCGCTCCTATCTTGACAAGCGGTATCCACTGTGATTTGTGTATCTGATATTCACAGTTGCTCGTTTACCTATCGACTTCACCAAACACCAAATCCATCGTTCCAATAATCGCCACAGCATCAGCGAGCAAATGTCCCCTCGAAATCTGGTCAAATCCACTCAAGTGAGCAAACCCAGGGGCTCTAATCTTACATCTGTACGGCCTGGCACAAATCAAAGTCAGCACAATGTGACAATCATACACTATCTGGCAGAACTGACCTTTCGCTACCATCGCTCACGACGAAAACGCCCATCTCGCCCTACAACTGGCATTAGCTACCATTCCTTTCATGCAAGTCGGCTTCGATAAGCTTACCTTTGGCGCTTCAATTGCGCTATAGGTCTCACCTGGCGGCACGGTATAGCCTTATTTTTCACCTGATGTTAGTTACTACATCCCCAAGGACATCTAGCACAGCTGGACTCACCCTTTGTGAATAGTAGGAAGTGGTGGATCAGAGCCTCCATGTTCTCCTTCATGGCTGCTCGTGGAGGTGGTGAGATTTTGTAGTCTTCGCTGCGGATTGGGCCGCCGGGCATTTTGTTGAGACATTGGTGGATGATGCGGAGAGATTGTCTGAATTCTTCCATTCTATTTGTATGTAGTAGGTTAGCATGGAAAGCTCTCGTGTATATGGTTTATGGTTGATGGCGCTGCTTGCTTACCGAACGAGATATCTGTCATAACAATCACCATTTACACCAACGGGAACATCGAACTCGACCTGGTCGTATGCGTCGTATGGCTGAGACTTGCGGACATCCCATGGAACACCAGAGCCTCTCAGCATGACACCAGTGAAGCCCAAGTTGAGAGCATCCGCAGCGCTCACAACACCAATACCCTTGGTTCGGCCAATCCAGATACGGTTGTCTGTAAGCATCTCTTCCGTCTCATCGATACGATCACCAAACTGTGTCGCCCATTGGTATATATCATCGAGCAGACCAATCGGCAGATCTTGATGCACACCACCCGGTCGTACATACGCTGCGTGCAGACGAGCACCAGACACACGTTCGTAGAATTCCATGAGCTTCTCACGCTCCTCGAAACCCCAGAGGAAAGGCGTTAGAGCACCGACATCCATGGCGTGGGAGAGAATGGACATGAGATGGTTGAGCACACGGGTGATCTCGCCGAAAAGTACTCGGATCCATTTTGCTCGCTCGGGAATGTCGATGTTGAGCAGCTTCTCCACAGCCAGGGAGAAACATTGCTCATTCGTCATCATAGAGACGTAGTCCAGGCGGTCGAAATATGGAAGAGCTTGGAGATATGTTCTGTATTCGATGAGCTTTTCGGTTCCGCGGTGCAGCAGACCGACGTGTGGATCTGCACGAATGATTTCTTCTCCATTAAGTTCGAGAATGAGACGAAGCACGCCGTGGGCAGCTGGATGTTGAGGACCGAAGTTGACTGTGTAGTGGCGAATCTTGCGGTCGTTGCTTTCCTTCCATGTGTCTGGCGCTGTGTTGACGGTTTGTGTATCTTGGTCGCTGGAGTTTGTGGTGTGAGAGAAGCGTTCATCGGTGGGAATGAGGCGGGTTCGTTGGCTTTCGTTGGGCATGTCGACGGTGGCCATTGTACGGGCCTGGAAAGGACGGAGGGTGTTACGGGTGGCGACTGGTCGCAGAGGCATAGACCGCGCGCCTCGGGCGGCGAGGCGAGCGAACGAAGACACCATGATGCGCAAGGTGTTCGACAGCCCGATTGGTATGGAGGGGAGGGAGTGGAGATGTGGTTGAGCAGCTATAGGTAGAGTCGAGGTTGAAAGTCATGATGGCATTGAATAACCCTAAGGTGATCACTAATACATAAACTCCTGAACAATGAACAAGTATGAAGCATCAGAACATCTATCTCCTCTTCCTGGCCTTCTTCTCTCTCTCATATTCATTCTTTGCATGTCCCTCTTCTCCTTGAATCTCCGCAATGAGCCTTCTCTGCTTAGCCTCATACGCAGCATCAGCTTCCTTCTTCTGCTTAAGCTTCTCTCTAGCCAAGAAACTAGAATCCTTCTTCAACTCTCTCAGTGCTCCCTTCTTCTCCCTTCTATACTCTGCCTTCAACTTAGCAGCTTCCGCACGCTCGCGATCAGGATCGTAGTGTTTCGTAGGATCGAAGGATTCTTCGAACTTCGGCACTGATGACTTGATAGGCAGAGGCCGGTGGTGATGAAGCTCGAGTGGTCGCCGGCGGAGTTGAGCTTGTGAAAGAGCGATTTTGAGGGTTTGTTGGATGTTTCTCTGAGTGGACAGTAGAGGAAGAAGAGGTGTAAAGATTTCGAGGAAGCATGGCGTCCTGCGCCATATGTCCATCATAGCAGTGAGATTCTTGATATGCGGTGTGGTGCATTTCGTGTCGTGGTTTTGCTTTAGTGCTGCCACGGTGAAGCGGACTGCTTCTGGTATGTATCGCTTAGCAAGTGCCTGATATTTGACGGCCAGTGCAACTACGTAAGCTCCTGTGGCCATGTCCTGTGGCGTCTTCGGTGTTGTCATCTCCATCCATCGAGCCATGATTGTAATCGCTGGTGTCACGACCTGGTGAAAGTGATCAGAAGTAGGATACGTACTTCCAATCGCTGTCAGAATAAACAGATCGCCTGGCTGTAGTGTCCCTTGTTCTTGCATCCCTATCAAATGTGCTCGAAATGCACGACCAATTGTCTCTGGGTAGGTTCGTGAAAGAGAGTGAACGTGTCGTATGACAGTCTCGACTAAGGAAAGTGGCGATCCTTGCGTCGCCATGTAGGCGATATGATCGACAAGTGCAACAGCAAAATGCGACAGCTTCTCCTTGTTTTGAGCATTGAGTTGGGGATGATAAAGTGCGCGAATCCGTTGGATGACCACAGGCATGTCAGTATCCGAAACACCTTTGATGACGTCCAAGAACTGTGCGTGGTCTTGAGGACAAGGGTAGGTATAAGCCAGGGTTGTTGTATCATTAGCTCCAGTTGGTTTTGGCTTGCTGCCAGATTCTGTTCTCTGCGCCACAACATCTGCAAGAAACTCGCTATCATCATCTGGAAGCTCCTCTTCGTCTACATCTGCATCATCTTCATCAAACTGTTCGTCCATATCAGAACCACTCGCAATGAGGTCGTCCTCAATCACGAATTCGTCCTCGTCCTCGACGTCGAAAGAGGCCTTTTTAGGAGGGTCGGCATCAGCGAGGCCGAAGTCTGCCGCCTCGTTTACTTCTTCGTCCTCTTCATCTTCGTCTTCCTCATCATTCTGCCGTTTCTTCCTACGATGATCTACCTCTTCCTCTGATTCTTCTTCGCCTTGCATTCTCCTTTGTCTTTTGTTCTCCAGTTCTTTCAGACGTTCTGCGTCTTCCTTCAACTTCTCTTCACCAGTCTTCGTTCTTTCTGTGGGCGCCGCTCGCTTGTCCATCGCCAACTGTCTCAATCGTTTGTCATACTCTTTCTCTGCCTGCTTCGTCTTGACTTCATCTGTATCCAGTAGCGCCAATCTATCAGGGTGTATCGCCCCCTCCATACTCCTTTCCACTGGCGGAGGCATTGGCGCCGCCCTAGGCGTTCCTCTCAGCAAGGCCATCAAATCCGGCATACCCTTATCCAACTCCTCACGGATCGCCTCATCCTCATCCTTTGCCTGCTGCCGCTCATACTTGTACAATTTCGACTTTGCAATAACCTCCTCCATAACCTCCTTCTTACTCTTCTTCCGCTCAGGCTCTCCAGCTGCTTCTTTGGCCTCCAACTCCGCAATCTCCTCTGATAGCCGTCTCTTCTTTGCCGGTCGTGTGAACAGCTCATCCTCTTCTTCTCCATCATCAACACCATCCACATCGTCAAAATCATCACGCACATCCTCCGAAACAAGCCCATCGATCGCCCGTCCGCCATGCGTCAACATAACAGCATCATCACCTGCATCGTCATCTTCGAGATTGAACGTGGCTCCGCGCTTCCCTCTCTGTTTAACATAACGCTGCAACGCACGGTCTTCTGGCGCCATGGTAGGGTCATTTTCGCCGATACGTCTGTCGATTATACCGCCAACTTTGTGACGGGATTGGAGCTCGCGGAGGAGGGTGGCCCTACGTTGTTCCTCGCCGAGAGAGATTGGACGGGCCTTTTTCAAGGCGTTCTTGGGTGGATTGCGGGATTGGGTTTGGGGTGTTTGCTGCTGCTTCTTGTCTGAGCCGGAGCGACGGGCTTGGATTTGGGCTTTGAGCTGTTTGAGCTGGGAGGGCGCCATGCAGGGCAGTAGGTATGATCGTAATGTCTGCGTCCTTGACTGACCGCGGGAGCGAGTGTGTTGAAAGTGGCAGAAGTGTTTCAGAGTCGGTCAGTAAATTTTGTGGTTATCGATAATCCACCGGGGCTCGTCCCGCGGCCAAGACCAGCATCGACAACAAACACTTTCCCCCGTAAGGATTTCGAAGAAGAACATCATCATTACTATATTGATCCTAACACTTCCTAGTACGGGTCGACAGCGACAATGTCAGCTCAATGTCGGCGCGGGCAAATACCAGATTACTTTGGCTGGGGGTCGTTGTCGTCGCCTCCTTAGCAGCCACATCAGTCTGGTGCCGCAGCAGTCCGACAGGAACCCAAGAAGCAGACAAAGCATCGGTAGTCAACGAGGAAGCCTCGCCGCCTCCAGCGCTCCAGAGAACTCCTCGTCGTCTCCCTCGGCACCGCTCCCCAGAAGACGACGTGTCCATCGACGCCCTCCGCGATCTTCTCAGCCACCCGAGCCACGCAATCCGTGCTGCCGCAACGCGCCTCGTCCTTACCCGATTAGTTCGACATCGTTTGTTCGTGCTGCAATATCGTCGTTACCTTTCTTGTCGATTGGGAGCCGATGACGAATTAGCCATGCAATTTCGCAGGTCGATGACCGAGCTTGAAACATGTGGGTGGGCTGGAAAGACCTTAGGGGATGGCGAGATGCAGATTGAAGCCGTACCAGAAGGAGTATGGGAAGGCTTGGTGCGAGGCTATAGTGGTTGGGATGAGGATTGGGAGCGTCGGTATGGTATGAGGGTAGAATCGCACAGGAGGGTTGGGACTGAGGGATACAGTGAGGATGTTGATCTGGTTGGGGTAGGGAAGCTTTGATGAGCATGGGGATCGATCGAGGGACGATAGTACTAAAGCAGGGGGTTGCGTGTGAAAGCAATATGTCAAGGAGTGTATCAACTCAAGCCGTACGAGATGTACTGTATGCGCTGTGCACTCACACTACACGTGAAGCTCAGAGTAGGGTTCCACTGGGGAAGCATATGACTAAGCCAACAAAGCTAGCTGAAGGTGTATACAAGCAGACTTTCCACTTGGCGATAGTGGCACATCAGTCAAGACCATTTGCTGCAGCGCCTCGCAGCTGAAGCTCTTGACTTGTTCTCAACTCATCTCTCAGCCTCTAACCCTTGCATATCAAGGCATAACCAAATTCCCAACCATCAACCGCTGATACTGATCAACGACCTCCTTAATTTGCATCAACACCCCCGCCGCAAGCACTTTACACCTATCCTGCTCATTCCCACCACCGCCACTTTCCAGCACACCGCCCTCTTCACCCATTCCCAATCCTGCCAAACCTCCTCGCTCACCACTACCACCACCACCACCATCCAACCCTTCCCAAACACCACCAACCCACTCCCTCGTCTCCACCAGTTCCCTTCCACACTCTGTAGCCAACCGTCGCCGCTCCCCATGACCTTCATTGACCACCAACAGCGTAAGAAAGCCGAAGAGTATTGCTTCAAGCACACTGGCGTCCTTGAGGGCTTGCGAGCGTAGGGCGAGGAGGAGCGTCCAGAATTCTGAGGTCAGTTGAGGAAGGATCAGAACGGATGGACCGGCGGATTGGAGGAGTATGGCGAGGGTTTTGAGGTAGAGTGTGAGGAGGGAGGGGGTCGTAAGGAATGGTGATGTTGTGGAGCTATGTAGTGTGTTAGTCAAAAGTGCTCTTTGGAGGTAGAGTTGCAGTGAAAGCTAAAAAGAGACGCGGAAGAGACGGAAAAGAGGGAGCCTTGCAGGCAGAAACCGAACGAAGGGTAGTCGAGACTCCTCACATACCGTGACTGCATACTCGCATGAAAATAGCCCGTCAAAGGGAAGAAAAAAGCTTCTGCCATGACAGAAGCAAGATCGTTCCGAATGATCTTCGTGCGCTGTTTCCCGGCTGAAGCAGATTTGCGCGTTGACAGCGGCACAAGCATAGTCTGTCCCATCACTCGTGCTAACGTGTCGACTTCTGCTGTTTGCGCAGGCATAAGTGCGCCTTTTGTCTCGGCATGCCTGCTACCATTGCCAATGCCAGCATATACCTTGTGCAGTCTCTCTGGCAGCATTTTCGTTGGGAAGGTCTCGTCCGCCTCTCCATTGTTGACGACGTCTGACTTTATGCGGCCAAATCCACCGAGTTCTCTTGCGGCTAGACCTACTGCTACGAGCATTGCACCTCGTTGTCCGATACTGTAATCGCCCACGAAACTCTCGCGTACGTACCACGGACCCATGACCTTCGGCTGAGCCACAATTGTCGCGATCATCGAAGCTTGGTAAAGATCATGGAAATCGTGGTCTTCGAAGTGGTCTTGCAGGTTTGTGAGAGCTGAGGCGAGGTTGGGGAGTTGGTCGAGGAGTTCAGTGCCGAAGTTAGCTTTGCGGCGGATAAGGGAAGGTGCTGTGCGTAGGGCGAGAGTATGAGTGGTGGGGTTGGAAGTATCGAGGAGCGCGGATATGAGGTCACGGATGTAGCTGTAGTGAGAAGTCAGTGGCTGTTATGAATATTGGGTAACGAAGAAACGCGATATGAGTTGTACGTACACTGGAGGTTTTGGTTTGTTCCGCTCAACCAATGTTACGTCCTCGTCAGAGTCTTCGGTGTCAGAATCAGGCTTTGCATAGGATACTAGATTATCATCTTCTTCCTCATCATCCAATACCTCTACAATCATCGGCTTCACTGCCTTCTCTTTCTTCGCTGTAAGGATCTTCTCTGGCTTGATGTTAACACCTCGCTGTCGTGGCTTGCTACTTTGACTAGCCAGATCTTTGATCAATCCAGGCTTCTCCTCGATCTGAACCAGCTTTTTCCACAGTCCAGCCTCAACAGCTTCATCTCCTTCAAGCTCAAAATTCATGCGAGAGCCCTTCTCCTTATCCACAAGCTCTGACACAGCTTCACCCACAAACATAGCCAACAGTCTCACCCTTGCTGAAGAAGAGCCCAGACGGTTGGACATAGCATTAGATTGTAAGCTAGACCGTGCATGCATCAATATACTCATAGGCTCTGCTCGATATATGTACCCCATACATAAAAGCAGTAGCCTGGCTGTGGACTCCTGCTGTAGTATAGGATCGTGTCTGATGTGCAGCTTGTCGCCGAATTGCTCCCAGACTTTTTGCAGAAGTTTCTCAGTCTGCTCAAGCGGAAGTGCGGCAATTGCCACGCGGGCGAGGTAGATGCTGGATGGAGTTGAAGTGAGGTAGTTGCAGAGATCGTCTCCTAGTTGTGGACTACCATTGAGAAGATATTTTAGTAGTGCTGATGAAGCCGATATGCTTGATGACCCAACAATCTGACTTTCGCTCGAAATACTACTAGGCAGGTAATTCGTACTGATTATGCGTAGTGTAGATAGTAAGACGTGTCTCTGCTCATAACTCGTCAAAGACGCGATCAAACATTGATATAGTTGCTGTTGCATTTGGCCACTAATCAAATGTTCCAGTACAGTGTGAACAAGGGTATCTAGCACAAGAAAGATTTCAGCCTTGAAAACCCATCTCGTCCGATCGTTGTCAACATACCATCATGACCTAGTGTCAAGCCCTTACCAAGCAGTCGAGCAGCAGCTTTAATGCTGTTACTAGTGGCCGTCTCACCATGATCGCCACCTTCACACAATCCGACCACACCCTTCCCAATCCATCGACAATAATCACTCCCACTACTAATCCACGATTTTTCTCTCTCAACATCACCTACGACATCCAAAGCATGTTCCGCCTGCGCAGCGACAGATAGTACTTTGCCCGACGCCACTAGTGCTAATGTCTCCTTCCACAAGCGTTGATCTTGAATCAGGATGTTTGTGCTCTCCCACAGGACATCCAAAGATGAGGTAAGAACATCTTGCAGGCTTTGAATACGAAGAAGATCTTTCTTTCTCTCGGAGAGTAGGGCACGTAGTTTCGCTACTGTTGAGCCTATTTCTTTGAGTGTTTCTGACATGATCCAATGTGGTTGGTAGTGAGGAAAAGAAGACTAAGGACAAGAAAGAAGCGGCGGCGATGTGCCGGGGTTTCGCCGAGAGATCAAAATGGCGGCCAACAACATTCTAAGGTGAAGTAAAGCAAAGCTAGGAGCACAATGATGAGCGAATGTTCGAGTATCGATTGCAGATTGCTACCAGATCTACATATATGCAATCATCCCAACATTGCAAAAAAAGCAATTCACAATTAGCTATTTCCCAGTCCCAAAACACCTTGCACTAGTTAACGCTCTATCCTATTTGCCCTCGTCTCGTGTTGAACAACTCATGCTCAAGCAGTCGTAATCTTATTCTCGCGCCAGTTCCTATACTCCGTATTCTTCTCGTCAACAGCGTCTCGTGTCAGACCCGCCATCCAGCGACTGTTCATGACAAACTTTTCCTCGAATTCACCATCACGACCACGATGCTCATCGTGTGATGCCTCTTCCAGAGCAGCAGACTCCTTTGACGGCATGACACCGTCAACACCAGCAGGCACGCCATTGCTTGGTTTGACAGTTTTCACGCTTGCTCCACCGACCCACCATTCCTCATTGTGCTTGGTATCCCAAGAAATCGAGTAGCTGATTGGACTGATCCGCAGGCTAAGCATTTCCGAGCTCTTGATTCTGTCCAGCCTGCGGGCCTCATCCTCAGTGAGGTTGGCAATGTCGATACCGGTGGATGGTGAGGCATTGTTATGCTTGAGTGCTGAGTCGAGATTGCGTGTCAAGACTCCAGGATGACACAAGTCGCGAGGCACGCCTTCGGTAGCGTCCATCGACTCGTAAGTCGAGATGTAGTAGGTCCATTTTTGTTGTTCAGTCAAGGCGCCTTCACCATCGGCGCCATTTGTGAGGTCAAAAGTTGTCTCATCCTTGGTAAGGATGCGAATGGTAGCGACCTTTTCGATTTGTGACTATTGAGCATGGTTAGCGGCAGCTCCACAACAGCACGTTGTTCAACTCACGTAAGCAATCTTGTAGATGTCACCCTCCTTGGCATATTTCTCCACCTGTTTCCTGTAATTCAGTTCGTCTTGATGGGTCGTCATCTCCTTCTTCCTGTCTTTTTGGAAGAGTTGCAGGATTTCTGCACTCTTCTCCTTACCATCGTTGCTCAAGACATTGATGGCGAAGCGGACGAGTGCGCTCAACAACTTGTCAAAGGAGTAGAGCATCCAACCGTTCTTAAGGTAAAAGCGACGAAGAACCTCTTCAATATGCACCAGCTCCGTATTACTACCACCACCTTGCAAGTATTCCTCGAGCATCTGCAGTATTTGACTGTAGTAGTTGGCCGTGGACGAGGTATCTCCGAAGAAGTCTTCAGGCATCTTGTCGACCATGCGCAAGTCCAAGGCCGCTTTTGGAGCCTTTGCTCTTCGAACTGTGTCGTGCACGTCTCTCTCATTGTCTTTCAGGAAGTAGAGGCGCTCGTATAGTATGGCGAACATTCTGAAGAAACAGTATACCGGTAAGTTGGCGTACAAGTTATATGTCGTGCGCTTGTAAGGTTCGTTGATCTTGTAGTCACGCTTCTTAGTGACGTTGCCATCAACAGCATGATTGAACCATGCCCTCGACGAGGAGTCAGGGTCAGCAGGATCGTTGTTGACGTCCAACATCTCCTCATCAACAACAGAGCCTACATCAGGTGTACTCGCTCTGCTAGACACAACGCTACCCTCTTTTTCACCTCGAGTAAGCTTTCTACCACGTCCAAGCACATCGCGCAGAAGATCAGATTTCTTGCCATTGGCTTTTCTGTTCTTCTGCGATGCAGAGTCATCAGCAGCTGTGGACGAGTCCTCCTCTATTTCACCATTTGGTGGACTGCCATCGAAGATATCACGAATACGTTGCTGGAAATCTTCCACATCTAAGCCAAAGTAAAGCGGGATGAAGTCCTTGACGAACGTCGTCAGCTTGGGGTAGTCAGTGGAATGTGTAATCTCGGCGTAGGTGAGAAGAAGTCGTGAAGCATCAATGATGACGTTGACATCGTGAAAGAAGAGCTTCGCCTGATAATTCGGCACGGTGCTATGTCCCTGTGCCTGGTTCTTTTTCTGCTCCGCGTGCTTCGCAAAGATTTCGTTTTGTAGCGTCTTGGTCTGAAATTGCCGCTTGTCAAGGAGCTTCGCGTTGATGCCTTGGTGATCTAAACTCTTCCAAAAGAACTTCTGGGTCTGATCGCGCCAGACTTTCTCCCATTCTCGATGACTTGCTTTCCACTCTTCCAGCTTGGTCTTAGCTCGCATGAGTAGTACAGGTAGCACGATCGCCGGACGATCACATAGATCCCTGAAGACCGACACAGCTGCTTCTCGAGTATAGATTTTGGCGATGGCTCGCTTCATAATGGGAGCACTCTGACCACCAACAGTCTTCTCGAGTCGCCATGTTGCCAATTCTTCTTCGGGACGCATTTGTCGCTGCTGAGCCAGAGGTACCAAGATCTGTATTGTCCTCTCAAGAATAGAGATATAGTGATCATAGTCATGCCTCTCCTCTTCGATACGGTGCAGGTGTTCTTCGTATTGGTTCTTGCGGTGAGCAATGAACCCGGAGTCTTCTGAAGCCCAAGTCGGATGTGACGCCCAATCATCATTGAGAACAGAGTTACACAGATCATCACGACCGCTACAGGGCTTCTGCCGTTCCTTTTTCGGTAAGAGGCGATAGCTTGGCCCATATGCACGGCAATTGGCCAACGAAACCCGGCCTTGAAATGCCCTAGCCTTGTTCTCAATAATTTGGTCCTTGCCATCATAGCCGACGAAGAGCTTGAAGAAGTTGAAGAGGTCGGGATTGCCTCCAATGAAGTTTTGCACACGTTGAACATAAGCGTTCTTGTCGATGAGATCTTGAGAGAACAGATTACAGAGCTTGAGAAACTCGATCATTGTGCCTTTGTTACTAACATGCTTTTTGACACGATCGAAAAATGAGAGCTCATCGTGAGTGGCAGAAGTAGTTGTGTCAGCTGGCATGGGTTCCGGAAGCGCAGGAACAAGAGTTGGAGATACTGGTGGCATCTCAGGCTGCATCGATGCCTTTGCTTGTGGGACTGGCTGGACCTGAGACTGCTTCACACGCTTATTGGGTGCGTAACCTGACTTCGAGGTTTCAGCCATGATAGGAGGTGCAACTTGCCTGTCTATACGCTTGCGTTTGACATCTCGATTGGCGCTAGGAGTAGGAGCGAAGTTTCCGACAGGTGGAAGACGATGCGACTCCGCCCGGGGGGTCTGCTGAAGACCTTGGCTTGCATACTCCCCGCGAAGATTGCTCTGTTGTGTCATATCCTCGGCAGCCTGACGTGCCGCTACAGCTTTTGCATGGGCTGCAGACTCGGGTAGAAACTGCTTGAAGTCCTGCAACAAGTCGGGCGCGTCGTTGAAAAGCTGCGTCACTTGAGCATACACATCTTGTATTGGCTTGGCCTCGCGCTGGTAAGTCTGAAGAATCTCGAGAAACTGCTTGTATATTTCCGGCTGTGTGACAAATCGGTTCTGTAGATGATCAGCATTCATTCACTTCCATCTAGATCCAAAGCACATACCTTGATCTTATTGACATAGCTGATTGCGTGGTTGAACTCGACAGGTGGTCTCTTGTCTGCGCTAGCGCCGGACCCATTGGCGTTAGGTGAGTTGTTCTCGAGCTTGGGTGTTTGGCGATTGGCAGGATCATTAGCTGTAATGGAAGCTGCGCTCTGAAGTTGAGCTACACCTCTTTGTTCTTGCTGCGACAATACATGTCCATTTTGAGCCGCCTCACGACCTGCAGCCTCGAAGGGTGAAAGCCGAGCTTGATTCGCACCCGGTTGATAAGCAAAGAGTGACTCAGCGTAAGCACGAGTCGCAGGATCGAGCATATCATCAATTTGCTCAGAGGGGTGCCAGCCGCCTTCCAAAGGACGATCATATTGAGCAGGGGGCGGGACGATGTCTGCGATACGACCACCTCCAGGATGCAGAGCACTTCCCATAGGCGATACAGTAGTTCCCATAGGTGTCGTTACGCGAATTGCATTTGGATCGTCTGCCGTACCACACTCTATACGGTAACCAGGAGGTAGAAACGTGTTGAACCCTTGAATGAGGTTGGGATTACCAGCAAATAGTGTGGAAACTCTTCTGATAACGCCCGGTGTGTCGATGCTTTGGACTGTCAGCAGGTACTACCAATGATATGAGCGAAGAGGACTTACGTTTGACTCTTGAAGTCCTTCATGATATCCAGAAACTGATTGTAGACGTTGAGCTCGCCAGAAAACTGTACTTTGACTTGATCCAGATAGCTAAGAGCATCCTAGATGTACATTCAGCACTCGCGTTGTCTGTAAGATCATGTGGAGTATGCTTACATTCAAGATAGGTTGCTGACCAGGGGCCAGTGGAGCAGTAGACATCTGAGACATGCCGCCTGGGCCTCCGAAGGAAAGTAGTGTTTGCGGAGCCATTTGAGCAGATTGCTGCAGAGCTGCCCTTGCCGCACCATCAAAGTGGGAGCCAAAGAGGTTCATGGACGGATTCTGAGCTGGTACCTGTGGTGGAGGAGCAGAAGGGCCACCACTAGCCAAGAGACCATTTGGGCCATGTATAGCAGTTTGCATCCTTGGACCGACAGCCACTGGCTGATGTATCTGTAACTGGTCTTGATGTGGCCCACCTTGTTCTCGTTGTTGACGTTCACGCATCTCCCTTTCACGAAGATCCTGCTCTCTTCGAGCTTGGTCCTCGAACTCACGTTCGCGCAACTCGCGTTCTCTAGCCTCGCGCTCGCGATCGAAACCAGCATGACCAGCATGTGGTTGTCCTGGGGTTGTCTGATTGATTCCGGGAAGAGAGTATGCTTGACCTTGTGCTGGAACTGAGAGTGGAGGCACTGGAGGTTCGTGAGGAGGCAGAGAACGGTGTTGAGCGAGATTAGGCGATCCTTGCGGCATACTACTCATACCTGGTAGTCCTGTACCAGCTGTACCGGATGAAGGATAAAACCCTGGAGGAAGTGAAGTTAGTGGAAGTTACGAGATCGGTCGAGCGTGTAACAACCACTCGGCAAGACATACCATTCGGTTGCTGTGGTGGTTGCTGCTGCGTTTGTTGCTGCTGTTGCTGCTGCTGCGGATGAGGTGGCATAGAGCCGTGTCTAACAAGGATTCAGTGTTAGCAGGAGTAGAAGTGGTTGGCCAAAGTGGTTGTGCAACAGAAAGCCAGTCTGCGCGCATAGCATCGCCAACTGTCGCTGAATGTCGCAACGAGCGCACTAACACAGGTCATCAACTTACCGATATCCCGAAGGCCCTCGCGAAAGCGGCGGCTGCTCGTTCGGTCTGTTCATGTTCATTGAGGTAGGAGGTTGTTGTGCTTGTGGAGGCCAGCCGTCCCTCTGAGACTGGTCCATTTCCGAGGCTGACTTCCAGCTAGCGCGGAGAGTACAAGACGATTAGCAACGGATGATCCCTGACTACATGCGCTGGACAGGAATATGAAGCCTAGAGATCAGTAGCTGTGACACTGCGTATGCTGTTCAGACAAAATGCAGCATCGCGATGTCACCGATTAATGGCAGACCCTGAAGATCAGCTTATCGATTGTCTGACCCACTAAATCTCATCGGAGCCCTTGCCGGAGACAATGTTGCCATGTGAAGCCTTTTGATCATAGCAGTCTGGCAAGTTGATGCTCATGCTATTCGGTCTTCATGTCATAAGTATCCAGCCGTAAAATATCTCCTAATGGTATCCTATAACGACACGCTGTATTGCTAGAAGGATGAGTAAAGCCAAGACCTCATGATCTTGTTTCAGATTCCGCAGGGTCTTTCCTGGGTCAAGCTCAACTACCCTTCAACATGACTTAGAAAAAAATGCGAGAAAGTGCCAGGCCGAAGACCTTGGATGTTTCTTTCGGCAAGGGCAGGCCATACACTCTCAATTCCACATATCGACTGTGTGTTTCAATACACGATACAGGATTCATGTGACCGCCAAGCTGTTTCAGCCCCAAACACTATTTCCTTCGGACGGTCTACTTTGACACAATGTTCGACTCATTGCTTATGCCTTGCTCGGTGCTCGCACAAAGGCCATAAGAATCAAAGTAAACGTGGCACGAGCAATATTGGTTCACATTGACTTTCTACGAGCACAGAGCGAGGATGGAAAACCTCCTGAGTGCGTCCAGCTACGTCTGTCACTCCCCAATATACTATCAACGTTTCCGACCCTTCGAGCGTGGTCCTCATCAGCGCATTGGCTAAGAGATGGCTTTGATTGAGGTCAAAGTAGTGCTTTTGATGTCATTGCGTGATTCGAATTTCATTCCGCCCTCGACCAGCTTGCGAAAGTTATCCGCTTGCGAGGGGGTTTTAGGAGATTCAATCTGACCTCCGGATACATAATCGTCGCATCGTGAAACTACCCTGGCTGTTCCGTTATATTAATTCCGATGCATATTCGGATCTGCCTAGCACTAAAACACCCTCCTAAGTTGATCTCGTCTCTCAAACATCAGCTGCATGAGTGAGCTCGATGTCCTCCCAGAGCTTTCATACCGTCAATGTGCCGTCCAACATCTAAAAGACCTTTGCACTTGCCTACCCCTCAGCTAGGCACGGATCTATGTCTCACCCCAGCCAAGTGGAGCCTTACGTCTCAAGACAAACGACACAGCAATGGCTCTTGTCGTTTGCAATGTAAGCGGACAACGTAATAGCAACAAGCCATACCCAAAAGAGCAGGTCTTTAACTCTAATTGACTTGCCAAGCATGAAGATCAACGTTTACTATGTGTTACGCCAAGGATTATGGTCTTGTGAAGTCGCTGTGCTGTCTTAATTGACTCGCATATAAGGAGGGAGGCATTCGCAATCTAACTGTCAGATTCAAATTAACTGTACCTTGCCTTCAATCCAAACTATCGATTTACCTCATCTTCCAGTGATTGAGCACTTTCTACTCATTCAGCTACAACACCAGGACCTCGTCTTCCACTATGAGCATCAACATGCTCGCCATCACCAAAATCGCCGCCCTCATGAGCGCTTTCGTGGCCTCAGCCCTCGCCCAGTCATCGACAATTACCACTAGTCTTTACTTCGGTAATGGCATGTCAGCTGATCAGTACGCTTGGGGTGGTTCGGTTGTATCTGCTCAATCTGACCGTACCACTTTCGCTGTCAACTGTCTCTCTAATTGTGGTGCCCTTCAAGGCCAGACGGTAAGTAGCTCACTTTCCATGACATAGTCATTCTCATCTTCAAATCCTGTCTATACCACAACACAAATTTCTCAAACTAACTGATTTTTATGAACAGCTTACCCTCGTCGAAGGTCCGGCTGTCTACTACGTGTCCTACTCCACAAACATCCAGGGCCAAAACGCTGCCGTCGTTCAGAGCTGCTCCCTCGGTGGCACCACTCATGCTGCATGTGTTGGTTCCGCATCTATCAATGTTGCAGGGCTGGTCACCGGCACTGTTGCCTCATCAACCTGGACCTCGCTAGGCTATGTGCCTGTCACTGTCACAGCTGGTGTGTCTAAGCTTGCCGCTGCCACATCAGGACCTGCTGGATCCTCTTCTGTTGCTCCTTCAAGTCCTACTGGCAATGCTGTGAGTGGATATGTGTTGAACTTTGGAGCTATAGTTTGGCTAATCCTAATCATAGGCTGCTGCTCTCACGGGATCAAAGAGTCGTGCTGTAGAGTGGATGGCTTTGACCGTCCTTACTTGTGGTGTCACCGCGCTTGGAGGCTTGTTGGTCGCCGCTTGAGTGCTGGATTGGAAGGAGGACGATGACTATGCTACTACAAGAAGATCAGGGCTGGAAGTAGAGTCAAGAAGGTAATCGAAGACAATATTATAATGCGTTGCCGTTTCACGAGCACTTTTGTGCATGGATCCCGATCCTCGGTGCGTTTTGCCAAGACTTGACCTGATTGTTGTTTTGTTTTTGAGGCAGGTGCGCTGTATGAGGCAGGAACGCCTTGCAAGCGAAAATGTGTGTACAAGACATCGGTTTCTCTTCTTCCTTTGTTTCTTTTCTTCCTTCTTCATCAACACATCATTTTCATCACATCCATCAACTTGCTTTCACTTCTTCATTCAATATCTTACTTCGATCACAACCTTTATTCAATTCTTGCTAGAAAGACCTTCATACAACAGCAACCTTCTTCTTTGTTTACTTCGACGCCCAACATGTTGTCATTCATCAAGTTCGCTGCTTTGGTCGGCCCTTTCAACGCCTCTTCCTATGCCCAGACTTTGGACATTGCCACCACGACATCTTCTGGACTACCATCAACCATTACCACAAGTCTTCACGTGCCATCAGAATTTCTTGAATTTTGGGGCGGATACGCTGGTTCGGTTGTGGCAGCCTATGTTGATCGAACCACTTTCGCGTTTGGCTGTGGCTCATCGTGCTTGACGGCCGCCATATGGGCGGTGAGTTGACTCTTTCATCGTAATGATGCTCACAGTACTGACCCCTGGCAGACGATGACCATCGTCAAAGGACCCACAATCTTCTCTCTCTCCGCCGTTGGTGTCGACCTCGATGAACATTTAACCTATATCGCAAGCTGCAACGTATTAAATTACAATATCGGAGTGTGCACATATGACGACGCCAGATCGAATGCTAAAACAACATCGACTACCGGACGCAATGCAGTTGTTAGATTCTCGTCGGTTGCTGTCACTCTCACTGCTGGAGTCTCCAAGCTCGCATCCGCCACTGCGACCTACAACCCTACTCCTGGTAACGCCAGACTCGCATCAGCACCGAAGGCAACTCCGATTGCCACGACTCAAGCCCTCTCTGGACCGATAGTAGTCGTGAGTCTGCACTTTCGTGACCAAAGACAAGCACAAGGACTAACTTGAGATTGAGCAGATTTCTGGTCAAAAATCCGGAGCGGTGAGCTACAAGAGCCATGCTAGCGACTGGATGGCACTCACTATCATCACTGGCATTGTCACAGCAGTTGGTGGTCTCTTGATCGTTGCTTGAAGCTGGGGAATGTCATTGCATACGACTGTTGAAGAAGGACAAAACACGATGGTGAATCTCATGCTACTAGAATGAGCAAAGTCAATACACAAACCTAATGAACTCACCTTTTGCCTATGTTGGCTTCACCACTTCAACATGATTGTCCACTATTGATCTGATTGACGTGGCGAACCAAGTAAGCACAGTGTTTGCGAGTGCCCACATGTTGTGACGTTGCGTCTTCCAACTTCGAGTGCCTCGTTTCCTTTCCTGTCAATATCACGTCTTCGTACTCTTTTGTCAATGTCAATATGTCGCGGTCACCAAGCATGTAGTGCAAGTCGTCACATATGGCTGAATTTTGTTCTTGTGTTTGCCACCGTCTATTCTAGGCCACCGTCTCTAGAATAGATTAAAGACGAGGAGGATTAGGAGGACCACTCTCATTTGCCTTGACGTTCTTGAAGCCAAAATCAGACATCAATTGCCAGTCATGCTAAGTGATCAATTGGTTTGCCACCCCCTCCTCAACAGAAGGTGTTTGTGCTTAACGCCGTGTCTTACGACCGACCTGCTTTCCTGTGCAACCAATAGGAAGAGGCCGGATTCTCCGAACGAAAGGACTCTAGCCCAAATTGAGATGAATATCCCTTTTCCTTTGCCGTTGAAGTGGGGCCTGTAGCGAGCAAAACGTCATTGACATAGAATATTAAGATGCCTCTTGTTCGCTTGCAACGTCTCTTTACTCGAAAAAGCTCAATCACTCTACATAATCTCTACAACGATATAAGCATAATGTCTACCTCATACAAGTTCGAAGGATGGCTCGGAAAGGACAAGGAGTCGTAAGTGTTATCAAAATTGTTTGTCTATTGCCAAGTACTGATATCTAGCTACAGCGTCAAGGGCAACATGGTCTGGGTATGTGCTAGGATACCTACAATTGCGTTCTCATCTTTATGCTAATATTGGATAACAGGGAGAGTTTGAGCCCAAGGTATGCTTTGATATTGCACAGCTTCTTCCACCCAATATGCTAACAATCTATAGCAATGGGAAGAGGATGATGTCGATATTCAGGTTTCTCACTGTGGTATCTGCGGGTAAGCAATCGAGCAACAATTGTCCACAATACCAGGACTCTCTCTGACTATTCTGCCAGTTCCGACCTACACACTCTCAGCTCCGGATGGTTCCCTACGCCCTACCCATGCTGTGTTGGCCACGAAATCGTCGGCAAGGCTGTTCGTGTGGGCAAGGATGTCAAGCACATCAAGGAGGGTGACCGTGTAGGTGTCGGTGCTCAATCTGGTGCTTGCCTCAAGTGTGACGACTGCAAGGCTGGCCGCGAGAACTACTGCCCTAACGGCACCAACACCTACGGTAGCTTGTGGCCCAACGACAAGGGAAAGGCAATGGGTGGTTATGCTACCTACAATAGGTACTTCTGACCTCCTCCACGCCAAAACATTCGTGGTGCTAATGACTCCACAGAACAAAGGCACACTTCGCCATTCCCATCCCCAAGGAACTGGACAGCGCCGATGCTGCGCCCATGCTTTGCGGAGGTGTCACCGTCTACGCCCCCTTGAAGCTCCAAGGCTGCGGTCCAGGCAAGAAAGTCGGCATCGTTGGTGTCGGCGGCCTCGGCCATTTCGGCGTCCTCTTCGCCAAAGCTCTTGGCGCTGACGAAGTACGTCCTGTTATGCCGTGGAAGTAGAAACAAGCTAATCATGTAAAGGTCGTCGGTGTCTCGCGCAAAGCCTCCAAGCGCGACGAATGCATCAAGCTCGGCTGCGATCGCTACATTGCCACTGACGACGACAAGGACTGGGAGAAGACCAATGCCCGCAGCTTAGACTTGATCATTTGCACTGTTTCTTCTGAGAAGATGCCAATGGGTGGATACCTTGGTATGCTCAAGTCGAATGGTCAGCTTGTCCAGGTCGGTGCGCCGGATGCCGGAAACTTGCCTCCTATCAACGCGTTCACGCTGCTTGCTGGTGGTATTGGTATTAGGGGTTCTGGTATTGGATCGCCGAGGGAGATCAGCGAGATGTTGCAGTTGGCGGCGGATAAGAAGATTAAGCCTTGGATTGAGAAGAGGCCGATGAAGGAGGCCAACCAGGCTATTCAGGTATGCTGAGATTGGACTGATTATAGAGTTACCTGTGTACTGACCGTGGAATAGGATCTCACTGCTGGCAAGCCTAGATACAGATATGTTCTTGAGAACTAGAGTGAAACGAAAGACTCATGAAAGACTCATGAAAGACTCCTCCCGGCGAGATTGATGTGCAAAATAAATAGAAGACTTTAATAGACAGAGATGTATAACAAAACTACCATGTGTGTCTACAGTTTACTACAGATGTGATTTGTGTAGGAAGTACTTTGCCTTCATCGTCTCAGTGACGTCTCCACGCTTACATTGTGCTAAACTTTAAAGTCAATGAGTCTCACGGTCTACCGATTGAGCTAACAGGCAACCAATCTATATCTAGTAATCCCAAGTTTGAGGGGTCAGTGACCACTTCATGGATTAATAAGAGAATATATGCCTGGTCTTGTAAAAAATGCCTTTGTGATGCATGACGAAAGGAGTAAGCTCCGCTCAAGACATTATGAACTAATGATTGATCTCGTGCTTTCATCCGACAACCTGCCCGGTTAGCTCAATCGGTAGAGCGTGAGACTCTTACCTACTGGCCATGGGGTTAGGGTTAAGCACATCTCAAGGTTGCGGGTTCGACCCCCGCATTGGGCTTCATTCGTCTAGCAGACCTGTGAACATGCTTGCATTCGATTGCAATTATCCCAGCTTCGCAACCTCCTTTTTTGTTGTTTATTGGCTCTTTTCATATGCTAATCGCGAGCCTGTGCTTTGTTGTTTCATCATGCTTTTTGTCATCTAATTATGCTGATTTGGGGAAGCCATGAGTGTCATCTCATCATGCTTTTTGTCTTCTGATCATAGCGGTTTGAGGACGTTCATTATATATCTGTAGTCGTGGTTTCATTTTCTGTATTCCTTGTTAAGCATAATGCCTCTACTCAGCTTGTCAATGTACTTTTCTCAGTTTGAGTGATCACTGTGAAGCAGTCTTACGAACGGGGTGAAGCTCATATATGGAACCACCGCATACGTTCTACTTATTATATCTGCAACTACTTTCACTATAGCCACTCTCTTTGCTTACTCCCAACACCTATATTGTCGACTCGTCATGAGTCACAGCGCAAGTTGCAAACCCTCCGATTCCCACACACCTCCTGCTTGTTAGGTGTTCCGCATATGCAAGGCCCACCACGTCAAAGACGTAATCCTAAGTTTGGGACCAGTACAGCCTAGGGGACAGCCAAAAGGTGTCTATCCTGCATGTGCACCTTCTTGGTGCTTCTGTGCTAAATGGTTGTCGTAAGCCGGCTTGTTGGAAACAAGACTTCTGGGGCACACCCATATGGATAGGCTTGGTCAACCCACTCCGTAGTATGAAATAACCTTGCGTGGTCAGCGAGGGCTTTCCTGGTCGTGCTTGAGCTTCCAGAGCGACCTCGAATCTCGCACTCCCAGTAGACAAGAGAATGAAAGCTTGTCAGTGGGTTCAAAGTTTGTTCTCAAAGTTTGTTTCACTATATTCATTGCTTGGTTGCAGAGGGTGTGGCTATTGGGAGCGCGCATACGGCTTTCTTTGATGAGCAGACGCCAAAGAATGCGCCAGGACGGCAAAGTATTGAGGTTATGTATTTGGTGTTTGTTTGATGAGTAGGTTGTTGGAGTGGTTTGAGTGAGAGACATGTAGTATTACGTATGAGCCTTATGACTTATGAGCTGTATTCAGTCTAGCCTTTCCATGATAGCGCATCCCAAGGTACGAGTAACATGTTTTAGCATCATATCATATCTCAATGTCCGCGTCAGCATATCCAACTTCATCCAGCATATTCAACTCAGCAGATCCAATCCAGCATATCCAATCCAGCATATACAAGCCATCATCTCCAGATATCAGCATGTCATGTCTAGTATTTCCCTCAGCACATCCAATCTCATCATATCCAATCCTGTAAAGAACTATCCTACTCACACAAAACTTGGCTCACCAGGCTTCAAGACGACTTGAACATCCCACAATTCGAACTCATCAAGTATACGCCCAACTTGTTCCAGCTCCTGGTGCCAATCATGGTCTGAGCTTGGATCGTAAGCGACGACAACACTGTCTGGGTGGTCCTCTTCATGCTCCGTTGGAGGTCCGTAGCGGCAGGGTATCACAGTAGTCCATCTCTCGTCTTCAGTGTTCCCAAGTATTTCATCCTCGATGCGTCTACGCAGCTGTTCCCAATGCGTATGTATCCTGTGCGACGATTGTCAAAGGCTCTTTTCAGCCACAAGGCTTTCAATTGGCATATCTCAATCTTGATCGCGTCGAATCCTCTGTTGACGCACGCTTGCTTCATCTTGTTCGCAAGACCTAGCCATCCGTCTTCGGGCTGAAGACGCTCGCCTGCCAGGATATCTGGCTCCGGATCATCGGAAGAAAGCACTATGTATTATGCTCTTCTGTCGTATAACACGTTGGGCCACCCGCGGTCGTGGAAACCCTTCTGGTCAGATAGGGAGCTCCGTGTCCAACAAGTCCAGTCTTTTCAGCTTCACGATATAGCTGCCAAGCCTCGGCTCGAAGTCCTTCTTTCCATGCAATCTCGGCTGGGTCAGCTTCCGGCAGAGGGTCATGCTTTAGTGGTGCATTCGCGAGTACAGGGCTACCTACACGATTGTAATGCCTATGAAATAGAGCATTCCCTTGCGTGCAGATGGCTGTGGTGAGGCTTTTGTCGACAATTGACGTTGCTGTGCTTCGGCCAGTGCTGAGAATGTAGTCGCCTTGGAGAGTGTGGTGGTGGACGTTTTTAACACGTCGAGTTCAGTAGACATAGTGTTTGCTTGGCAAGAGGGCGCCTGGTAGGTATCGTGCGGCATGAACATTGCGAGTTGGTGCTGGATCTAATTGCCCAAGATCCCTAAGGATGCACTAGATACACGATCAAAGTCACGGCAGGCCTCTCAATACGAGTGCTGTTATCCGCTCAGAATAGACCTGAGCGACACTAAACAAGCTAAGGCAGGTAAATCCTTATGAATGACAATAGGAGAGGAAGAGGCTGATTTTATCATATGACTCATCTGAATCATCTAAGCGTCGACACGATCGAGGGTATGACGATACTTGAGCCAACTTCTTGTTAAGTAAACTGAGCACCTGGTTGAAGTTCATGTAGTCTTAATCGTTGGTTGGCTTGCTGCCACTCGAAGCGGCTGTTAAGACACCATTGACATGCTCGAGAGGAATGTCTCGCGTCTCGTTGATACGATTCTAGCTGTAATGCTCTATCGAAGTTCGGAAATGTTAAACGAAGCCCCACACTTATGTTACGGTCGAGATCCATTGCATATAAGAAGTTCTTGTTCATGCTCGGAATCGCACTCAAGCCCTTTTCGTGGTACGACTCCAGTTGAATCTCGGAGGAAGAGCAAGTATGACATTGTTTCGTGGTAGTATTCGGAGCCATCGGTGAAGTGATAGCACCCGGTGCTGGTTGCGGCTTGGAAGTTAGCTGGGTGTGCCGCCACACTCTGATGTCTTCTCGACATTGCTATCGCCGATGAAGTCCGCATCATTGTCACCGACTTCCCTCGCGCCTCTCTCGGCCTCATCATGAGTCGCTAGTCGCCAGCCTTCTTCGCAACTTTGGCCTTCCCATGCCCACCATTCTCAGTGGTTCATGTTTGCGTCCGCCTCGTGGAAGATTTCCACTGTATGCTGGATAGTCTTCCAAATAACTCGTCAAATGCGATACTGGACACTGCCTCAGTTACGTATTCGAGGGGATGGAGAGATTGAAGTTGCTGGAGGTGCCTTCAATCCGCAAGGACGCCCCTGGGCTACAAACACAGAGACAAAGCGCCAAAGATACTTCCCACATCTCCAACCACTCTTGGGTCGGAAGTTTGTTCATATTGATATATATGATCCAGCCTGCTATCGAATGATAGATATCGGCAATCTCAACCGAACAGACAGGTACTGGGAAGGAACCTGGCAAGAATTTCGGGATGGAAGAGAGAAACTCAAGCAGCACTACCGCAAAATGTCTGCCGTGGTCTTCTGGACATCTTCCTGTTGATTCATGCAGGATCTTCTTAACAATAGGTTGTTCGCAATGTCGGTCATCTTGAATCCTATTGTACGTTCCTGCCACTCCTTCTGCCTCTTTTTGTGTCCATGAGTATCGACGGTCGATTTAGTATTTACACGCTTCATGTATTTAGCCTCTATAGGTGTTCAGTGGTACGCCAGGTAGTCCAGGTTCACGTTTCGCATGGTAGTGCAAGCACATTGCTACCGTGGATGTTGTAGATGTTTGGTGCAGAGGCACCACCTGGGCCATCGTCCCAGTCCTGAGCGGGTCCCAAGTTGGATGATACCCGCCAGCAGACGAGCGGAGGGCGATGAGGACGATGTCATCACTCATCTGGGTGTGTGTGGTGTCTAAGCCACGGTTCGGGTATCGCCCAATGTGCCGTCATCTCCAGACTAGCTTGAAATTACAATCTTTCTGGACACCGCATCCGTATACGAGCTCACCGTTAATAGGCGTGGTTACCATCACTCCAGCGTTGAATTTTACCACTGAGACAACTGTCACTTCCCAAGGATGTCGTACTCTGCAGTCGACAAGAGGCATATGCGCGAAAGTGGACAGGCTGTCGTCACCGGGTATTTTATCTTAAACTGACCCAAACACAGATGGCCCATGCTGCGACAAGGGTGTCCCTTGTGGCCGTAGCTCCCGGTCTCGTCCAGTCAAAGCCAAGCCCACGGCGAGTTTCTCATATATATGAGAGTCACCAGCCCTCTACACTCCCGCAGAGAGGTGAACAGGGCGGTGTTTGGTTCGAGCAAGGACACTGGATCACGACGTTCCTGACCAGACTCGTGGGGTACTGCCGTCATGAACTCGGGAGGGATATGAGTGGTAGCATTCCAGCGATCAGGATGTGTTTCCACCACCACTAGCAGCAGTAGCAGCCTCATCGTCAATCCTACGCTGCTTCCCTCTTTATCTGAATCCAGACAGCCTGTGTCACACCAGGATAACAGCCTTTCACATTCTTTGCTAGACAGGCAGCGCAACGGTGAGGAACGTGATCATCTAGTAAAAAGTTAGTATGTTGGCACGAAAGCTGAAACATGAGAACTGTGAGCTGACCTTCATCTCGTATCTCTTCAGCGCACACAAGACACTCTTCGCGGGCTTGATTGGCAATGGCGCTGGTGGTGGCTTTGGTGTGGAAATAGCGCTTTTCTCTTGCGAGAGTGCACTCTGGCGCCACGCCAGCCCTGTTGTGAATGTCGAGACGGCTGTCGTGGTGAATCCAGATTTGAGGTGAGTATCAATGAGCTGAATCGGCCTGTATATATATAGTGGAACTTGAGAAGGTTTCGGGTCGTGAGGTTGATGTAAGTGCAGTGTTACGATATTCGACCGGTTCGGCCTTGGCCTGTCGCGCGTGCAAGCTTTCTGTCACTGATATCTTTCGACACAGGCTGCACTTGTGCCTATTGGCTTCGATCTCCTGACATCAGCGCGATGAAAATGTCCCCATAACTGTTGAGGAACGAGTTTCAGAAGAGTGGTACCACGCCTATTGGAGTTGACGAGGTAGGTGTGTAGTGCTGGTGACGCACAAGTTGGGTGAGATCATGAAGCTGGTTGGACCAGTCTAAGGAGGTACTCTTGATGTTGTCTTGCCGGACCCACGAAGGGCATGATGCTTTGAGACATCGTCCTTGTCGACAGCGTGAATATGATAAGGATTATTTGAAGTGAAAGGTCTGTATAGGCCGCCGGACGCCTTCTAGACAAAATTGATGCTGAGAAAATGAAGAACCGAAAAATATAACGAAGTGGACGCAGATCTTACAGAAGAGAGTGAGGTACGGATATGGAATGAGAAACCCGAAAGGGTGAATGGTGAACAGTGAAAGTAAGTTGTGAGTCGTCAATAGTTGTTGTGAATACCTGGTAGTCAATGTGAACCTAAAAGTGTCTGATGATGACGATGACGAGTATTCCAGGAGTGCATAGCACGAACCTGTAGCACAATAGAAGCAGACCCGTGCGCTGTACACAGACAATACGAGCAGGTGAATGTCTCAGGACTATTGGCTATACCTCACTTGGTCCGTAGTCTGTTACGCGCGCTTACATTAGACTTTGTTGTGCTGTGACCCGCTGTTGATGATCAGAATCCACCACGCATCGTGGCTGTCGTTAGGTGACTCTATGGAGCCTCGCCATTGTGAGTAGACCCCTTGTTCGCAGGTAATGTAGTGTCAGCGCGTATAAGCTCACTGATCATTCACTGTCCAGTTTCTTGACATGGAGGTCAAAGCCGGATTTGCAGGACGATAGTCACGGTCATAGCGTATGCTTCGTGTGTCTGTGTGGTGTAGCATCACCGCCACTATGCTTTTGATTGTGCTTTCTTCGTCAAATCGGAAACTACAAGCGAACCAAAAGATAATCAAAATTTTCCTCCGCACTATTAGGCGTTAAGTCGGCTCCCAGGCTTCGTCATTTGCAGCCGTCCAAGAACGAATGGCGGATGTTCCCGCCGTCGCACTGACCAACATTTTTCGTGTGCATCACATCCTCAAGACGTTGATAAATACCCCAATCCTCTCAACCTCCAATGCCTCTCCCCTCGTCCCCGGACTCGCCTGTTTTTCTCCCACAGCCAATGCAACACACTCAACCTCGACTCGGTTCATACCCACCCCCAACCTAACATCATACTGCAACCGCGCCTGCCCGGGGAGAAAGTTTGCTTGCACTCTCTGTCCATTCACAAGAACGAAGAGTTTGTACGGTCGTCTTTCGACAGTTGGAGAGGTGTATTTGCCGTTGGTGTGATGCGATGGAGTAGTCGAGGTCGTGCCGCCAAGGGAAGGGTTGAGTGATGGTTCGAATTGAAGGATTGAGTGCGTGTAGGGCAGAGTAAGAGTGAGGAGGTGGTGGGAGAGGAGAGGCGAGGCTGGTAGATGGTGTGTAAAAGGATTCGGTAAAGCGAGAGAAGGGTGTGATGTTATTAAGAGAGAGTAGATTAGGGCGTCGGCAATAGCTGTAGTATGTGTCAGTGGGCCGTGTTTGGGGGAGATGAGACCAGCCAACGTACATTTCCCTTCTGGTCTCCATTTGCTGTCAAGACCGGTCGGAGGTGCATGGAATGGGACGTAAGCCTGTATCGGCGGTGCTGAGAGGGTTGATGAACCAGTGGTGGTGTTGGCTAATGGTACTGTTGCTGGCGGTGGCAAAATTGATGAGGTTGTGGTGTTTTGGCCGGTAGACAATGGCGCTGGAGTAGGCGTTGCTTCGGCTTTGACATTGCCTGCCATGGGTGCACTTGTTGTTCTTGCGTTTGTAGGTCTACTTTGAGGCGCTGGACTTGCAGACGGTTTTGCGGGAGATGGTCTCGTTGTAGCGACTGGTACTTGCAATGATATTGTTGGTCCACCCACACTTTTTGGTGGCGATATCGTCTTTGTTGTTGTGGGAGGTAATGCTGCAGGTGCTGGACTTGGACTTGCCTTGACACCTAATCTCAACTTGATTGGAGCTGCTTTTGGTGGTAAGTTGAGTTTCAATTTTGCTTGTGGTGGTTGTGGTGGTTCTTCCACCTTGGCTTTCGCGGCTGTACATCGTTCGTTCCAGTATGTCTGATAATTTCATGTCAGCCATAAACATAGCACACCCGTTCTTCAAGAACTCGTACCTCAAGCTCGCCAGCCAGCTCATAAATATCACTTCCTTCTTGATTGAACTGACGACAGTTGTCCCAAATCTTACTCATCTCACAGTCGAGGGCATCCCAGCTTTTCAACTCAGTGATACCTGTGGCGCCGGCCCTACCATGGAATCCAATAATCTTGTTCATCACACTACGCAACGAAGTTGGTTGCTGTATGATTTCGTAATACTCCGTCAGTGATCGCGGTGGTAGGTTTAGGAACGGTGTGAAGACCTCGACACCCCTGCCAATCGTGATCAGCGTATGAATTTCCTCTAATTTGCCCATAACACTAACTCTTCATCCCTATACTTGATCATCTCGTTCAAAAGTTGTCTTTGCGCCTGCTGGAACGTCTTGCCGGCAAAATCTGCATCATATCCTTCATCATCCGGATCTAGCGCCGCCAAAGCTGATTGAGTTCTCTTCAACGACTCATGCGGAATTTGTCCTCCTCGAGTTTTTCGTGATGATTCAGCTGGAGCTGGTGTGCTGGCTGTCTCGGCCTTCTTTGTCGGCTTCGTAACCTCTTCTTCGTCTGGCTCTCCCTCTGCGTCTACATCACTATCACCACCTGTCCCTTGAGCTTGTGCTACAGCTCCTTCAGGTATTGGCGTTGCAAAGGCAGTATAATTCTTATCCGAATATGCAGGATTGTGCTTGACCATGTAGTTGGAGGTCATCTTTCTTATTCGTTCGGCGTCTAAGAAGATATCGGACTTATTGTGGTTGTAAGCTTTAGCGTTATTGACCAAGCGCTTGACATCACTTTCAAGGTAGGTGAGTTTAGTGTATTCATGCCGTTCGAGCTTGCCCTATTTGTCGAAGCATCAGAAGTCATTCTGCATATATGCTCTTGTCCTAGGGATGTCTTGCCTCAAGTATGTCTACCGCCAGCGGCATCACAGTTTGCTCATAATAGTCAGGAAAGTCTTTCTGTAGTCCTATTTCTCAGTGTTTGCTATTGTGTATCTTGTGCTTCGCCGTACTGACCTTGCTAGGCAATGTAAGAAAATTGGTTGCAATAAGTCGGTTACTGCACGGATAGATGCAGGGTCAGCATGCATTACAGACCTACCAAAACATTCTAGTACACGTACTTCTTGTCTCGCGCACGCTTCAATGATTCGACGAAGTCGAGGCCAATCTTGGTTACGGATTGCGCCGTCTCTTTTGTTTCTGGTACATAGTTGGGATCCTGCAATGGAATAGAAGTCTTTGTTAGCCATTGTCTGTCTTCTCAATGACGCCGAGGCCAAAGTGCGTAAATATCTCGTGACGAAGTGTGGATAGACGTTTTAGATGTTCTTGTGGTCGGAAAGTGGTTGCGATGCGCGTTCGTTGTCGCTTTTCCCATATGGCCAACACTCCGCACGCGGCTTATTGCCTCGATGACTTGCTCTTCACAATCTTGAAACACTTTCTCGTGCTGTATCGTCCTCTAGCTGTATGCTTACAGGAGTCTTTTGTCGTTTGGCGTCACGACTTTCTGGTGATGATGCAGCAGCCTTTCTTTTCTTCGCGCTTCTGTCCATGATATCTTGTCACAGACGTAGGAAGCGAATGAGCGACAGCAGGCGATGTGAAGCTTGCAGCATGCGAAGCTTGTGTAATGCTATTGTTTGCTGAATGGAGGCTGGTTTCTGAAACACGCCAAGAAGTTCACCCAACATTAACCCTAGCTTCACGTGGCATGTTTCAGATTTGCATCAGAAAGTGCAAGGGAATGTCATATTCCCAACAGCAAGCTTTACTAGCCTACAATTCATACAGCAAGCTCTAGTAGCGTAGAAGCGCTTACCCAAAATTCGTCTTACTCTAATCACGCTCGTCACTATGCATCCGCCCTCTACCCAAAACGCCGTTCCTAATGATTAACAATAGCATTATCTTCTTCTTCATCCTCACAAACACTCCTTCATCATGTCCAAACGATCATTCTAAAACCATCATCATCAATCATAACACACACCAGCTCTTCTTGGCCTTCTCGTCATTGTCGTATTATCACTAAGTGTTCTTTGATTAGATATGGGCATCTGATCACCAGCCGACAGAGCTTCCATCAACAGTCCCTCAGCACCTTGAGCGCCTGCTGTCCGTGGTCTTCGCGGTGCCCGTCTCATCGTCCCAGAACCCGAGGACGAAGCGGACGCCGAAATTGCTGCTTCGAGAGTAGGTCTTGTTGTCGCCAAGGTGGGCACATCACTGGCTGACGCAACCGCCCGACTCATGCTGCGTTTTGGCATTTGCGCTCGCGAGAGTTGCCGTTGTGGGGACCCAGGTGCAGGCATGTCTGCTTGTATCTGTGCTAATGTTCTGCTAGTCTGAGGACTTTTCTTGAGTGCTGTTGCTGCTGCCGCCATTGCAAATGCTGCTGCATCTATAGAAGATGTTGTTGATGTGGCTGAAGTCGTACGTGAGGCTGCTTGTGGTCTCCTTATTCGTCCTAGTGTTTGTGTTTCGAGTGCAGGTGTTGTTCGACCGGAAGTAGCCCCATCTGGTATAGATGGTGTACTGCGGCCAGTTCGGCTGCTGACAGTGCGAGGAATGCGCATTGATGAAGGTAATCTCCTCGATAGCGGCATTTCAGTGGGTGGCATTGGCTGAGCTTGAGATTGCAGCTGTTGCTGTTGCTGGGATTCTGGTTGTCTTTCCGCCATGACCTCTTCAACTTGTTCTGTCCGCTTCGGTCGTGTTAGCCGCAAAGTGCTCTTAGTCTTGAACATTGGTGGAGATTGTGTCAGATCAACGACCTGCTTTGGCTGCAGAGGTTGTACTTGTGTAGCGGCGTTTGGTTGGCGAGGAGGATCTCGCATTGTGGCAGCCTTTGCTACTGCGGGCCTTCGCGGTGATTGTCTTGGTTCCTGAACAGTTCTTGCCACTTTTCTGGGTGTATTGAGTTGTGTCTTCTGAGTCCTCATCACTCTAGGACTATCACCTCGAATAGGTCCAAGAGGATCTGGAGGAGTTCCTGCACTGGCTCGTTGCTCTTGAAGCTCGTCGATGCTTTCTCTCATCGCCTTGATGTCGAATATGTCGACATTATAATCAGATTTCTTTGTCTCGAGCTTTGGACGAGGACTTGCAAGATTTGGTGCAATCTCCCCAAGCACCCTTGTCGGCTTCGGACTGGCCATTGTCGTTGGTTGACCTTCTGCGTCATCAAAGATAATGCCGTCCTTTGGTCTTCTCGGCTTGCTTCGGTATACCAGGCCTTCCTTCAGTGGGATAGTCAAACCTCTTCCCTGAGCGATCTCATCTGCCAGCTCGATCACCAAAGATGTCGGCTTGACGGGCATAGGTTCGTCCATATGCACAACACCACCAACTTGACTTTCCCAGCACAGCCTTTTGTAAGTTCTCAAGTTCTGCTCAGGTGTACCTACTCTTGCCCATCTCGGCCTTCTCGTCTTACAAAGAGGATCTAACCGACTTGGAATGAAGCCCTGAGAAAAGAATGAATGTCGCACAACCTTGTCAGGTGAAGGTCTCTTTGCTTCCTCCACCAACAGCTTAGCCACGAGCGCACGCAGGTCCTCTGGTATCTCGTTTGAATCTGGTGTCAATTCTGGCCATGTATATTCTCCCTTCCTCAACTTCGTGTAGATCTCCTCCTTCGACTTTGCATGAAATGGCGCTTTGCCGACAGCCAAAAAGTAAGCCAGAATGCCAATCGACCAGATATCCACGCTCATGCCATGGCCACCGCCGCTCTTATTCAGGATCTCGGGTGCAAGATAGTTTGGTGTTCCACAAAACGTCGTTCTTCGTGCATGGGTTGTTGAAGATGCTTCACCTGCTGGTTCCATGACAGCTGCTAATCCAAAATCGCCCAGCTTGACGTTCATATCCTCGTCCAGGAAGATGTTGCCAGCCTTGATATCCCTGTGTACGACGTCTCTTTGATGTAAATACTTGACAGCTCCACATAATTGTATCAACATCCTCCTAATCTCTCCCATTGTCAAAAACTTCCTCTTCTTGATCATGTCTGTCAAACTTCCATTCGGGCAGAGCTCCAGTGCCACATATGTCGTCTCATCTACCGTAAAGGCTCTGAACATTTCCACCAAGTTTGGATGATGCACTTTACTCTGTATTGCCAGCTCCAACTTGAATCGTTGTGTGAGATTTCTTGGTAGTGTTGCTTTTACTGCTTTGAGCGCACAATCTGGGGCTTCTGGAGTGGTACTGGGATCGAGCATTTGTGCGCGCCAGCAACTGGCGAAACCACCAGTACCCAGGATGTCGCTGGGTATATAAGAGCGGGAGCTACCATCGCGGATCAATTTTGGGATTGTGTCGACCTTTTCGAAGACGACTTTGGTGGCGACTACGGCCATGTTGGCATGGACGCTGGGATATAAAAGAGGGAATCCTGTATGTTAGTTATACTTGAGCTTGTTTGCGAAATGTGGTTGATACTGGAAGTTTGTAAGATTTGTTCGATTTTCGTGTTGCTAAGGGCAACTAAGGTGACAGCTACCTTACCAGTGTGCAAAATCCGCAAAAACCGCACCTAGCCAATGAGCGAACGGACGGTTGCCAAGAATCCGCCGGTCTAAACGGATCATACCGCCTAGCTAGGGCTAACGTATTTAGGAATGTAGTGATACGTATATAGGAGTTCAAGAGTATTCTAGAATATAAATATCTATAGAGCCTTACCTCTATATATAACCTTATTATAACCTACTTAGGAGCTGATCAGCCTAATTAGGGACTTTAGGTAGAGTGGGCGCTCTATTTCGACCCCCTGTTTATTAAGTCTAGTTTAGGGCCTATTTAGGTAGCTTTAGGCCTCTATAGCTTGTTTAAGTTAACTTCACTTAGCTAGTTAAATTACTAGTTTCACTTATTGTAGCTAAGTAAGCTAATGTTGAATTTAGGTGAAGTCTAAGTGGCAACGCTAATGTTACAGATATATTGTGATGACGTGAATAGAAGAGAAGACAGGAAGGTGTAAGGTAAAAGGTAAAGATTTGTAAAGAGGAATCTACGGTATCAATACCGATATGCCTTAGTGAAAGTAGAACTGTTCCTTAAGGGAACAGAAACCATTCAGGAGGGCAGAGCAAGATCTTATATGCTGAAGCTACAAAGCTACAC
>Ga0160429_1000371_pt1 | contig 46766 bp, 34 predicted proteins | sample SolpanmetagenomR_FD_108199 | JGI IMG/M metagenome (GOLD analysis project Ga0160429, IMG submission 108199) | Solar panel surface microbial communities from Lawrence Berkeley National Laboratory, California, USA - R | ecosystem: Engineered > Built environment > Solar panel > Unclassified ... | reverse complement strand
GGGGGGTAGCGGTTGGCGACATTAATAACGACGGGCTGGCGGACCTGTTCTTCACGGGCAATATGAAACCCAACCGCCTATACCTCAACCTAGGCGGCTGCAAGTTTAAGGACATTACCGACCAGGCGGCACCGGCGCTGGCCGGACGCAAAGACGGCTGGAAAACCGGCGTGACCATGGCCGACGTGAACGGCGACGGCCGGCTCGATATCTACGTCTGCTACTCGGGCAAAAAGGCGGACGACGTGCGCCGCAACCAGCTGTTTATCAACCAAGGCAATAACAAATTCGAGGAGCAAGCCCGCAGCTACGGCCTCGACGACCCCGGTTACAGCACGCAGGCTGCCTTCTTTGACTACGACAACGATGGCGACCTCGACATGTTTTTGCTCAATCATAACATCAAAAAGATTGACAACATGGAGTTTGCTAGCCACAAAAACGAGGTAGATGCGCTGGCTGGCAACAAGCTGTTTAAGAACGAGAACGGGCACTTTACCGACGTTTCCCAAACGGCCGGCATTGTGCAAAGTCCGCTGACATTTGGCCTAGGTATCGCCGTGGCCGACATCAACAAGGATGGCTGGCAAGATGTGTACGTGACCAACGATTACAACGAGCCCGACTACCTGTATATCAACAATAAAAACGGCACGTTTACCAACCAAGCGAAGCAGATGCTGCGGCATCATTCGCACTTTTCGATGGGGGTAGACATTGCTGATTTCAACAACGATACGCAGCCCGACATTTTCACCCTGGACATGCTGCCGGCGGACAACCACCGCCAGAAATCGCTGCAATTGCAGGAGAACTACGAAACGTTTGGGCTAATGCTGCAGCAGGAATTGTACCCGCAGTACATGCGCAACATGCTGCACCTCAACAACGGCGACGGCACGTTCAGTGAGATTGCGCAACTCGCCGGCGTGTCGAAAACCGACTGGAGCTGGTGCCCGCTGATTGCCGATTTCGACAACGATGGCTACAAGGATATCTACATCAGCAACGGCTACCTGCGCGACTATACCAACAAGGACTTTTTGCGGTATTGGGGCGATTATAAAATCAAGAAAGCGATGGCGAAAGAGCCGTTTCTGCTGATGGATTTGGTGACCGCAATGCCTTCGACGGCGGTGCCCGATTATATCTTCAAAAACGAGCACAATCTGACGTTTTCGAACAAGCAGGAAGCGTGGGGCCTCAACCAAACCAACATGTCGAACGGCGCCATCTACGCCGACCTCGATAATGACGGTGACTTGGACTTGGTGGTGAATACGATTAACCAGCCGGCCAGCATTTACCGCAACCACAGCACCGACGCGCGCCACACCGCCTACCTGGCCCTGAAGCTCCAAGGTGCCGACCAAAATACGCAAGCCGTAGGCGCCAAGGTATACGTGTACACACCCGGCGGCCAGGTGCAATACCAGGAGTTGAACCCCAATCGGGGCTACCTGTCGTGCGTTTCGACGGTGCTCAATTTTGGCCTAGGCACCAACCAGCGCGCCGATTCCGTGCGCGTCATTTGGCCCAACCAAACGTCGCAACTGCTCACTAATGTGAAGGCCAACCAGCTGCTCCAGCTCAGCGGCAAGCCTAAGGACAAGCCGGTGGCGCAGGCGGCCATTGGCTCCAAAACGGTGTTTAAGCCCACCGAGCCACTCTTCAATTTCAAGCCGGAAGAAATAGCGCTGAACGACTTTAAGCGGCAGCTGCTCATGCTGTTCATGTACTCGAAAACTGCGCCGGTGCTGGCCAAAGCTGACGTAAACAAGGACGGACTGGACGACCTGTTTGTGAGCGGCGCCAAAGACGAAGTAGGCAAGCTCTACGTGCAGCAGCCGGGTGGCAAGTTTGCCGAAGCGGCCCTAGGTCGCACCGCCAGCCTGCCGACCGGCACCGTGGCGGCCGCTACCTTCCTGGACGCAAACGGCGACGGCTACCCCGATTTGTACGTGGCCAAAGGCGGCTACGCGCTCTACGAAGCCGGGCAAGCCGACTTGCAGGACGAGCTGTACCTAAACGATGGCAGGGGGCACCTAGGGCTGTCGGCCACGAGCCTCCCTACCCTCACGGCGGGCAGCAAAAGCTGCGTGCGGGTGGCAGATGCGGATAACGACGGCGACTCAGACATTTTCGTGGGCGGCCGCGTGATACCGGGCCGCTACCCCCTACCCCCCCCCAGCTACCTACTGCTCAACGATGGACGCGGCCGGTTTACGGTTGCCGAGGTGCCGTTTGCCCACGCGGGCATGGTGACCGATGCGCAGTGGGTAGACTTGAACAAAGACGGCCGTAAAGACCTCGTGCTGTGCGGCGAAATGATGCCGCTGATGGTGTGGATCAATACCCCGCAGGGCTTTAAAGACCAGACCACCGACTACTTTGCCACGCCCCAAACCGGCCTGTGGAGCAGCCTGCACGTGGCCGACGTGAATGCCGACGGGCAGCCCGACCTGATTGCCGGCAACCTAGGGCTGAATAGCCCGCTGCGGGCCACCGCCCAAGAGCCGGCCGACCTGTACTACGCTGATTTTGACAACAATGGCTCCATCGACCCGTTCTTCAACTTCTACGTGGATGGCAAGAGCTACCCCTTTGTGAGCCGCGACGAACTCAACGAAGTCATCTACCCCATGCGCCGCCGCTTCACCTCGTACAAGGCCTATGCCGACGCTGGGATGACGGATATTTTCGGCAGCGAAGACCTAGCCAAGGCTAGCAAGCTGGAAGCCACGGAGCTACGTACCATGCTGTATCTCAACACCAAAGGCAAGCTCGTAGCAACTGAGCTACCGGTAGAAGCCCAGTTTTCGATGGTGAGCCAGATTACGAGCAGTGATTACAACCACGACGGCCACCCCGACCTGCTGCTGCTCGGTAACCACACCGATAACCGCCTGAAAATCGGGAGCTTAGACGCCAACTACGGCTGCCTGCTGCAAGGCGATGGCCGGGGCCACTTTAGCTACGTGAAGCAGCCCGCGGCGGGCATCTGCGTGGTAGGCGACGTGAAATCGGTGAGCGAAATCAAGGTAAATAAGCAGCCTTACCTAGTGGTGGGCGTGGGCGACGGGCCTGTACAATTTTACAAGGAATAAGCATGCGTACTAGTCTGGCAGTTACGATAGTAGCCGCGCTACTGAGCCGGGCGGCGCACGCGCACGGCCCGCGTTTGGCCGAGCGGCTTAACCCGAGCAAGGCGCTGAATAGCATTAATATGGTGATGGTGCACGACGTGGTTGCCCCACCGGTGGCGGCGCGCTACTACGCCTACAGTATGCTGGGCGCCTACAGCATTGTGGCGGCGCACGCCACGAGCCTGCCCACACCGCAGCACTTAGTAAAAGGCTTTACCACCAACCTGCGGCTGGATACGGTGCGGGCAGCCTACGACTACCAGATAGCCGCCTACTACAGCATGCTCGAAACCGCCCGGCTGCTGCTACCCTCGGGCGAAACCCTGGCCGAAGAAGAACAAGACTTTTTGCAAATGCTGACCAAAGAGGGCGTCAAGCCCGGTATGCTGAGCCAATCGGTGAAGGTCGGCAAGCTGGCCGCCGCCGCCGTGGTAAAGTTCTCGAAGGGCGACCATTATGGGCAGCTGAGCGCGCTAAAGCGCTACACGCCGGTGCGGGCCGAGGGTAACTGGTACCCTACCCCCCCTGCCTACCTCGAAGCCGTGGAGCCCAACTGGAAAACCATTCGCCCGCTGGTTATCGACTCGGCCAGCGGGTTTCGGCCGGCGGCGCCCTGCGCGTTTAGCAAGGACACGACCTCGGCTTTTTACCGGGAGGCCATCGCGGTGTACAAGGCTTCTAAAAAGCTGACCACTCAGCAGTTGGAGATAGCGCAGTTTTGGGATTGCAATCCGTTTGCCGTCAATACCTCGGGGCACATGTCCATTGGGTTCAAAAAAATCAGCCCCGGCGGACACTGGATGAACATCGCCGCCCTAGTGGCCAAGCAGCAGAAAGTTGGGTTTGATAAAACGGTCTACGTGCTTTGCGCCGAAGGCATTACGCTCATGGATGCCTTCATCAGCACCTGGGATGCTAAGTACGCCACCAACCGCATTCGCCCCGAAACTTATCTCAATAAGTACGTGGACGTGAAGTGGCAGCCCGTGCTACAAACGCCGCCCTTTCCGGAGTACACCAGTGGGCACGCCGTGGTGTCCAATGCCTCAGCTGAAGTGCTTACGTATTTGCTGGGCGATAAAATTGCCTACGTCGATGATACTGAAATCCCCTTTGGCAGCGGGCAGCGGTCGTTTACATCGTTCCGCCAGGCGGCCACCGAGGCATCGGTGTCGCGCTTCTACGGCGGCATCCACTACATGGACAGCATCGAGAGCGGCAATGAGCAGGGCCGGAAAATAGGCCACTACATCGTGGCTAAGATGCTGATGCCTGGTACTAACTCGAAGCAAAATAAAAACCAAGCGGTCCTCCGTAAGTAGCTAACTAGCCTACCATTTAAACAGTCGCTAAAAACTTCAATCCGCGCCCATTGCCCGCAGCTGGGCTACCAGCTCAGCCACGATGGCCGCGTCCGTTTCCCAGCGCGGCGCATCAAACTCGGTTGGTGCAGGGGGGGTAGGCACCAGCCGTTTGGCGCTGGCGTGAAACTCCTGGGCGCCCGTGGCTTGCACAAGCGCTGGCAGGGTAGCGGGCGTAATGCCCGCCCCCGGCATAATCCGGATGCGGCCGGCCGCCTGGTGTACCAAAGCAGCCAGCTGCACCTGGCCGGCCAGCGCACTCACTTGGCCACCGGAGGTAAGCACGCGGTGGCAGCCTAGGCCAATGATTTCCTCCAGAGCCAGCGCCTGGTTGTGGCACACGTCGAAAGCGCGGTGAAAAGTAACTTGCAGGTTTCCAGCAGCTTCTAGCAAGGTGCGGCAGCTGGCCACGTCTACGCGGCCAGCCGCATCGAGGGCCCCGAGCACCACGCCAGCGCAGCCCATTGCGCGGCACTGGGCCACATCGGCAGCCATAATCGCTAGCTCGTCGGCATCGTAGCAGAAGTGGCCCGGCCGGGGCCGAATCAGCACAAACACCGGGATAGTGAGCCGGCTGAGCACCTGCTTAATCAGGCCATAAGAAGGGGTGGTACCGCCTTGCTCCAGGTTTTGGCACAGCTCGATGCGGTGGGCACCCCCAGCTTGCGCTGCCACGGCCGACTGCACCGAGCCGGCACAGATTTCTAACGTATAAACGAGTGACTGGCTACTCTGCTGATTATCTGACATTACGCACGAAATACATCTCTTGAAGTTGTTCAGAAAGCAGGTCCGCTTGCTACGCGCACGATGGGCCAGCTATTGCAAAAAACTACTCTAAACCAACGAGTAAGCTACTACTAATACCCCTACAGCAGCGGAACTAGCGTTTCGAGGCCCATGCCACGGCTGCCTTTGAGCAGCACGAGCTGGCCAGCGGGCTGCTGCGCGAGCCACTCGGCGGCGGCGGCTTTGGTAGGCACGTGCTGCGCGAGGGGGTAGGCAGCGGCGGCAGCCTGCATGAGCGGGCCCACGAGCAACACGTTTTGCAGCTTGAGCGTGGCCAGCAGCTCGCCCACGGCGCGGTGTTCGGCCTCGGCGCTGGCGCCCAGCTCAAACATGTCGCCTAGTACCGCTACCCTACCCTGCCCGGCCACCACGGGCCGCTGCGCAAAGCTTTGCAGTGCGGCGGCCATGCTGCTGGGGTTGGCATTATAGGCGTCGAGGATGAGGTCGTTGCCGCGGGCGGTGCGCACGAGTTGCGAGCGGTTGTTTTGCGGATCGTAGCCGGCCAGGGCCGCCGCAATGCGCTCAGCAGGCACATTAAAATAAGCGCCTACAGCGGCGGCAGCTGCCATATTGGGGAAATTATAGCTACCCGTGAGCTGGGCCGCCACCTCGGGGCCAGCCGTGCCCAGGCGCAGGTGCAGCGCCGGGTCGGCCCCGAGTAGGGTGGCCGGGTAGGTATCGGTGGGGCCGGGGTAGGTGGCGCGCTGCGGCACAGCAGCGGCTAGGCCGGGCAGCTTGGCATCGAAGGTATTAACAAACGCTACCCCCCCGTGCTGGGTTAAATAATCAAACAGCTCGCCCTTGCCCTTGGCAATGCCTTCTTCGCCGCCAAAGCCTTCGAGGTGGGCCTTGCCGATGTTGGTGATGAGGCCGTGGGTAGGCGCGGCCCACGCACAATAGCTGGCGATTTCGCCCCGATGGTTGGCGCCCATCTCGATGATGGCGAAGTTGTGCTCCTCCAGGCGCAGGCGCAGCAGTGTAAGCGGTACGCCGATGTGATTATTCAGATTACCACTGGTGGCCAGCACATTATATACCTGACTCAACACCACCGTCAGCAGTTCCTTGGTCGTCGTTTTGCCGTTGGAGCCAGTCACGGCCAGCACGGGGCCGGTAAAGTGCGCGCGGTGCTCTTGGGCCAGGGCCTGCAGGACGGCCAGCGGGTCGGGGGCGTAGGTGTAGTGGGTGGGGTCGCGGGTGGCCAACGCTTCGTCGTCAACGACGGCGTGGCGGGCGCCTTTTGCGAGGGCGGCGGGGGCAAAATCGGCGCCGCGAAAGCTGGGGCCATTCAGGGCGAAAAACAGCGTGCCCGGCTGGGGCTGGCGCGAGTCGGTGCTCACCTGGCCCTGGGCGGCGCGGTAGTGGTCGTAGAGGGTCATGGCAAAGGGCCGGGAGGTAGGCCGGCGAGGAGGCTGGGCCGGTGGTCGATTGGCGTCGGCAACTACAAAGTAACGGGCAATTTTTACGCTGGGCCGCAAACTATGCGCGCGGGCTACGCTGTTAGTAAGCGTCCAACTGCTTGTCTTTTATGCTGAATCTTTTATCGCGCGGTGCGCTGCTGCTTGTTTTGCTGGCGGGGCTGCTGCCTAGCCGGGCCCAGGCCCAAACGCCGGGCGCGCAGTTTGGCTTCACGTTCGGGAGCGTGGCCAAAATCGTGCAAGGCACTGACACGCTGCGCCAGGCCTGGACGGGCGGGCTCAACACGCCGCAGTTCAGCACCATCGACCTCAACAGCGATGGGCAGCCCGACCTCTACGCCTTCGACCGCCAAACGGCGCGCAGCTACACGTTTCTGAGCGTGGCGGGGGGGGTAGGGGGCCGCAGCTGGCAGTACGCGCCCGACTACGAGTGGGCGTTTCCGACGGACCTCAGCGGCTGGGTGCTGCTACGCGACTACGACTGCGACGGGCGGCCCGACTTATTTACCTCTGCCAACGGCGGCGACATTCGGGTGTTTCACAACGTGGCCGATGCCAGCGGGCACGTCAGCTTTACCCTGACCACTAATCAGTTGACTTTTCCAATTGGCAACGGCTACACCAGCAACCTCAATATTGGCTCGTATAATTTGCCCAGCATCCAGGATGTAAACGGCGATGGGCGGCTCGATATCTTGACCTACGACTTTGTGGCCTCGACCGTGCTGGAGCTGTACCTGAATACCAGCACCGGCACCTGCGGCGGCGTTAGCTCCTTCGCCCAAAGCAGCAACTACTGGGGCCAGCTCGTGGCTTGCACCGACTGTGCCAGCTACCAGCTGCAGGGCGCGGCGGCCTGCGCGCCTTACCGCACGCTGCACAGCACCGGCCACAACGTGCTGCTGCTCGATCTGAATGGCGATGGCAAGCTCGACCTGCTCGATGGCCGCGACAACTGCCCGCTGCTCACGCGCCTGCTCAACTCGGGTGCTTCCTCGACCGCGGCGCTGCTGGCCCCGGCGGGCGTAAGCAGCGCCTTTCCGTCGGCCGCCGCGCCGGTAAACCTGTCCGTTTTCCCAGCACCTTATTCCTTCGATACCAACTTCGACGGCGTGCCCGACCTGGTGGTGGCGCCCAGCATGGCCACCAACCAAGACGACCGCGTGAGCATGCGCCACAGCGTGCGGCAGTACCAAAACGGCGCCAGCGCCGCGGCCGCGCCCAGCTATAGCCTGGTGAGCGACGGTTTTTTGCAGAATGACATGCTCGACGCCAGCGAGGGCAGCGTGCCGGCCTTCGGCGATATCGACGGCGACGGGCTGACCGATATGCTCGTGGGCAACCAGGCCGATTTGGTAAATGGCTATTATCGGTCAAGCATTTATTACTACCGCAACGTGGGCACGGGCCGCCGCCCAGTGTTCCGGCTCATCACGGAAGACTACCTGGGCCTGGCCGCTCAAGCGACCCTTACCCCCACCGTCAAGTTTGAATCGCTACGCCTGGCATTGGCCGACCTGAACCGCGACGGCAAGCTCGACCTGGTGTATTCGGTATACATCGGCACTACCAACCGCATCTATTACCTGCTGAACACGGCCGGGGCGGGCCAAGCGGCCAGCTACGACATCAGCAAGGCCAGCTACTTCCGGCCGCAAGGCGCGGCGGGCACCGGCGTGCTGCCCACCCGGCAGGGCGACACACCCTGCTTTTTTGACGTGGATGGTGATGGCTACGTTGATATGCTTCTGGGCACCAACGATGTAGCAGAAGCCGGCGGCAGCCTGCGCTACTTCCGCAACCAAGGCGCAGCAGCCGGTGGCAACGTGGATAACCTCTTTGTGCTCGCCAACAACGACTACGGCCAGCTGCTCGACGCCGGCAGCCGCCCACCCTACCTGAGCCCGGCCGTGGCCGACTTCGACGGCGACGGCGCCCCCGATTTGCTAACCCTCACTGGCCGCGGCACGATGAGCTTGTACAGTAATCTTCGGGGCCAGGGCAGCAAATTTGTGGGCCGCACCGAGCTGTTTTACAACACCTTCAGCGGTCTCTACGAGCCGGCGCAGCTAGGCCGCGGCTTTGTGCTGCGCTTTGCCGCCGCTGCCGCCGACCTCAACCAAGACGGTAGCCCTGAGCTCTACATCGGCACCGAAACTGGCGGCATTGTGAGCTTTTTGGGCCGCAATCGCACTGTGCTGGCTACCCGCGCTGAAGCCGCGGCCCGGCTGGCCCTCGGCCTCTACCCCAATCCTGCTACTGAGGCTGCCACTGCCGAAACGGCCCAGCCTACCCGCCTGGCACTGTTTGACCTGGCCGGCCGGCAGGTGCGCGCCGACGCCACCCTGGCCCGCACGCACGCCCTCGACCTACGCGGCCTGGCGCCCGGCCTTTACCTGATGCGCGCCACCGCCGCCGATGGCACCGCCACCAGCCAGCGCCTGGAAGTGGAGTCGAGGTAATTGGCAACGAGTAATAGGCCGTAACAGAACGTTCTGCTTATCTGGCGTCCGCTTGCCGAAGCATCTGACTTGTATCGCTGTATGATTGAGTTAGTGCTGCACGCGAGATACTTTAGCTGCGCTCCTCATGACGTTCTTTTTGATAAGCTTCTTAGCTATTGCCTACCCCCTCTTCAGTGACTAGAAAGGGTGAAATCGTCGGCATCTAGTAGGAAGGGCATGCGCTCGCGTAGCTGGTGCAGCGACGCGGCGCGTAGTGTGTGCGTGAGCACCGTTTGCAGGTTACCGGCTTGGGCTACGTAGTCGCCTTGCATGTCGAGTAGGGCCGACTGCCCCTCGTAGTCGTGCCCCAGACCGTCGATACCCAGGCGGTTGACACCGACTGTATACGCCTGATTTTCAATGGCACGTGCTCGCAGCAGGGCCTTCCAGATTTCGGTGCGGGCGTGGGGCCAGTTAGCCACGTACAGCAGCAGGTCGTAGGGTGCGGCGCGGGTGTTGCGGCTCCACACCGGGAAGCGCAGGTCGTAGCAGACAAGCGGCCGGATGGGCCAGCCGCGCCACTCTTCCAGCAACAGGCTAGTGCCGGGCGTGTATACCTCGTGCTCGCCGGCCAGCCGAAACAGGTGGCGCTTGTCATAGCTGCTGTGCGAGCCATCGGGCCGCACCCACAGTAGGCGGTTGTGGTAGTTATCGCCGTCTTTGATGAGCACGCTGCCCGTGACTACGGCGTCGTAGTAAGCGGCCTGGGCCTGCATCCATTCGAGGGTAGGGCCGGGGTAGGGCTCGGCCTGGGCCTGGGCATCCATGCTAAAGCCGGTGGTAAACATCTCGGGCAGCACAATCAGGTCGGTCAGGCCAGGGCCATTCAGGGCCGAGGCCAGCAGGTCGGTCAGCAGCTCGCGGTTGCCTACTGGGTCGTGCCAGTGGATGTTAGTTTGAACCAGCGATACCGTTAAGTCATTCATCACAAGCTTTCTAAAGGGGAAACGGATGTAGGAAAAGCAAATTAAAGGGATTAAATAAATACGTATTGGTCAGTAAAATTGATTTTGGCCAATGGCTTAGGCCAGCAAAGCCGGTGGCTGGCGCAGCCGCTGAGCCGCGGCCTGCAAGGTTTCGGGGTTTTTGGCAAAGCAAAAACGTACCAGCCCGGTATCGTAGCCATCGTGGTAGAAGGCCGACACGGGCACCACCGCTACCCCCCACGCGCGTGCCAATTCTTCGGCAAAAGCCAGGTCACCCTTACCCGAAAACTGCGCGTAGCTGGCCAGCTGAAAGTAGCCACCCGGCACCGGCAGCAGCCCCCAGCCCGCGCCCGCCAGCAGGCCCGCAAACGCGTCGCGCTTGGCCTGGTAAAACGCGGCCAGGCCGCGGGTGTGCGCATCGGTGGCATCGGCTTCGAGCACATCGGCCAGTGCGTGCTGGGTAGGCGTACTCACGGCAAACGTCACGAACTGGTGCACCCGGCGCAACTCGGCGCTCAGGGCCGGCGGAGCCAGGCAATAGCCTACCTTCCAGCCCGTGGCGTGGTAGGTTTTGCCAAACGAGGAGAGCACGAAGCTGCGGGCCTGCAGTGCTGGGTGCTGGCGCGCGCTCAGCGGCGCTACCCCGTCAAACACCAGGTGCTCATATACTTCGTCCGACAGCACCAGGATGTCGGTGCCCTCGGTGAGCGCCGCCAGCTCGTCCCAGTCGGCCGTGCTAAACACGGCGCCGCTGGGGTTGTGCGGCGAGTTTACCAAGATGAGCCGGGTGCGCGGGCTCACGGCTGCCCGCACCGCCGCCCAGTCGGGCCGAAAGTGCGGGGCCGGCAGGCGCACGTAGCGCGGCACGCCGCCCTGCAGCCGCACGGCTGGGCCATACAGGTCATAGGCCGGCTCTAGGATGATGACCTCATCGCCGGGCCGCACCACGGCCGCCAGCACCCCGTAGAGCGCCTCGGTGGCCCCCGCCGTAACGGTTACTTCGAGGTCGGGGTCAGGGGTAGGGGCGGTGGGCTGCAAGCGGCCCACCTGCGCCGCAATAGCTGCCCGCAGCCGCGGTAGGCCCGGCATAGGCGCATACTGGTGGCTGCCGCTAGCCAGTGCGTGCCGGGCCAGCGCCTCGCGCAGGGCCAGCGGCGGGTCGTAGTCCGGAAAGCCCTGCGCCAGGTTCAGGGCCCCGGTCTACTGAGCCAGCAGCGTCATTTGCGAAAAGATACTCACGCCCACATCGGGCAGCTTGGAGGGCAAGGAGGGCACGGCGGACAACGGCGATTAACTTAATTATTACCAGTAAATTAACTCCTCGGCGGATAGCTACTATTTCGCGGCCGCATCGTAATTTTAGGAAAAATACTACTCTCTCAGTCGTTTATAGATTTTTAGTCCTATTTATTCTTTTTATTGCGATGCCCGTCGTTCATCATACCCCATTTATTCGGCTGCACCACCACCCCACTGAAGCCACCCTCGAAACTGAATGGCTCGATTTCGTGAATTCCGACGACCTGCGCGCTACCCTCGATGAGGCGCTGCGCCTGGGCCGCCAGCACCGCGTGCAGGGCTGGGTAGCCAACAACGTGCTGCTGCGCGCCATCCGGCCCGCCGACCAGGACTGGATAAATGAGGTGTGGTTTCCCGAGTTTGCGCAGCTGCAAGTGAAGCGGCTGGCTATCGTCGAGTCGCAGGATGGCCTGAACCGCATGGGTATTAGCACGATAATGCAGCGGGCTACGGCACACGTTCCCTTCGATTTACAGTACTTTGCCCAGGCTCCCGAAGCCAGGCGCTGGGCAGGCGGCGTCCCTACCCCTGCTTTCAACTAATAGGTTATCTGACCATTACAAAAAACGCCCGCCCCGCAAAACTGCGGGGCGGGCGTTTTTACTGGGTGCAGCGCCAGCCTACAGGGCCGGCAGGTTGGTCTTCAAATCTTGCGGAAACAGCTTGCGCACGTGGGCCACTTTGTGCTCCGATACGTTGATAATGTAGGGGCTATCGAGGTTGAGGCGGTAGTAGCCCTGGTGGTAGCCTTCGGTGGGCCAAAACTCTTTGAGCGGCGCCACCTGGGTCACGATTTTATCGTCGTACTGCTTCGAGGCGTTGACTTTGGCAATGGTTTCCTCCAGGATTTTCTTTTCCTCCGGCGTGCGGTAGAACGCGGCCGAGCGGTACTCAGGACCAGTATCATTGCCCTGGTGATTGAGCTGCGTGGGGTCGTGGCTGGCCGTGAAAAAGATGTCAGCCAGCGTTTTATAGCTTATCACCTTAGGGTCGTAGTATATATTAACGGTTTCGGTGTGGCCGGTTTGCTGGCCGCACACCTGCTCGTAGCTGGGGTGGGGCACGGTGCCACCGGCGTAGCCGCTCACCACTTGCTTCACGCCTTTTAGTTGCTCAAACGCCTCTTCCTGCGCCCAGAAGCAGCCACCCGCGAAAGTGGCTTGGGCCAGGCCCGTAAGGTTTTTAGGCGCGAAGCCTGCCGTGGAAGAAACCACCCCGCTTGCGCCGGAAGCGGAGGCCTGCGCCTGGGCAGGCTGCTGCGTGCCGCAGGCCCCGAGGGCCAGCAAGCCAAGGCCAGAAATGGCCGACAAAAACTTGGTCATGAGTTGCAAAAGACTAAAATCTAATGGGCTTTTATACGCAACGCGTACCTCCCTCGGATTCCTGACCTAACACCAACCAGTGGCGGCTGGTTCGCCGGGGCCTACCCCCCCGCCAGGCCTTTAAGCTCCTGCAATTTGAGGAGCGCCTCAATGGGCGTCAACGTATTGATATCCAAACCTACCAGCAGCTCACGTAGGCGCTCCAAGGCAGGGTCGCTGGGCTCAAACATGCTGAGCTGAATCTTGGGCGCGGTGGCCACGGCCGTGGTGGCGCGGGGCCGCGGGGCAGCTTTGGTCAGCTCCCTACCCCCCTCATTCTCATCAAGGCCGGCGAGCACGTCGTCAAACTCAGTGGGGGCGGCGGGGTCTACGGCGTCGGGCAGGCCGGCGCTGGCGCGCTCCTGCTCGAGGTGGTGCATGATTTCGTTGGCGCGCAGCACCACGGCGGGCGGCATGCCGGCCATGCGCGCCACGTGAATGCCAAACGAGTGCTCGGAACCGCCCGGCCGCAGCTTGCGCAAGAACAGCACCCGGCCGTCGGCCTCCTGCACCGCCACGTGGTAGTTGCGCACCCGCGGGCAGTCGTCGGCCAGCTGGTTCAGCTCGTGGTAATGCGTAGCAAACAGCGTTTTAGCCTTCGCTTTGGGGTTGTTGTGCAGGTGCTCCACAATGGCCCAGGCAATGCTAATGCCGTCGTAGGTGCTGGTGCCGCGCCCGATTTCGTCATCAATACCAGGCTGCGGTCCGAGAGGTTGTTCAGGATAGACGCCGTTTCGGTCATCTCCACCATGAAGGTGCTCTCGCCCTTGCTTAGGTTGTCGGAGGCGCCCACGCGGGTGAAAATCTTGTCGATAATGCCGATAGTGGCCGCCTCGGCGGGCACGAACGAGCCAATCTGAGCCAGCAGCACGATGAGCGCGGTCTGGCGCAGCAAGGCCGACTTGCCGGCCATGTTGGGGCCGGTGATGACCACGATTTGCTGGTCGTCCTGGCTCAGGCACAGGTCGTTGGGGATGTAGCTTTCGCCGGGCGGCAGCTGGCGCTCAATCACCGGGTGGCGACCGCCCTTGATGTCGAGGGTAGGGCCGTCGTTCACCACCGGCCGGGCGTAGCGGTACTGCCGCGCCGTAGCCGCAAACGAGCCCAGGCAGTCGAGCACGCCGATGGCCCGGGCATTCTGCTGTACTTGGCTCACAAAGTCGAGCGCTGCCAGCATAACTTCTTGGTAGATACGGCTCTCGATAACAAACAATTGCTCCTCGGCGTTGAGAATTTTCTCTTCGTAGGTCTTCAGCTCCTCCGTCACATAGCGCTCGGCGTTCACTAGCGTTTGCTTGCGAATCCACTCGGCAGGCACCTTAGACTTGTGGGCATTGCTGACTTCGAGGTAGTAGCCAAACACCTTATTATAAGCTACTTTCAGCGACGAAATTCCCGTGGCAGCCTGCTCGCGCTGCTGCATTTTGAGCAGGAAATCCTTGCCCGTAAACGCCAGCCCGCGCAGTTCATCCAGTTCAGCATCGACGCCATCCTGAATGACGTGGCCCTGGTTGGTGAGCAGCGGTGCATCGGGCCGAATTTTGGACTGAATCTCGGTGCGCAGCGTGGTGCACGGGTTGAGCTGGTCGGCCAGCTTTTCGAGGGCGCGCACGCCCGAGGCGGCCAACTTTTCGCGCAGTGGCGCAATGCTTTCCAGCGCCCGCGCTAGCTGCAACAGTTCACGCGGGTTCACGCGGCGCACCGCCACCTTCGAGATAAGGCGCTCCAGGTCATTGATGGCGCGCAGGTGGGTCTGCGCCTCTTCGAGCAGCTCGGGGTCGGCCACGAGGGCGGCCACCGTATCGAGGCGGCGCTGAATCTGGCTTACTTCTTTCAGCGGCAGCACCACCCACTTGCGCAGCAGGCGCGCGCCCATCGGCGTCAGGGTTTGGTCCAGAATATCAATCAGCGGCACGCCGCCGGGGTGCTGGGCGTGCACCAGCTCGAGGTTGCGCACCGTGAAGCGGTCGAGCCACACGTACTTGTCTTCTTCGAGCCGGCCCAGGCTGGCAATGTGCTGAATATCGGAGTGTTTGGTCTCGGCCAGGTAGTGCAGAATGCAGCCGGCCGCAATCACCCCTTCCTTCAAATTATCGACCCCGAAGCCCTTGAGCGAGGTAGTGCGGAAGTGCCGCGTGAGCGTATCGTGGGCATAGTCGGCCCCAAAAACCCACTCATCAAGCGCATACGTGCAGAAATCGGGACCAAAATTGGTTTCAAACTCGCTCCGGCTGCGCTTGCAAAACAGCACCTCGGCGGGCCGGAAATTTTGCAGCAGCTTGCCTAGGTAGTCAATGGTGCCCTGAGCGGCCAGAAATTCGCCGGTGCTGATGTCGAGAAACGAGATGCCCGCCTCCGTTTTGCCGAAGTGCACGGCGGCGAGGTAGTTGTTTTGGCGGCGCTCCAGGGTGTTGTCGTGCATGCTCACGCCGGGCGTCACGAGCTCCGTGATGCCGCGTTTCACCAAGCCTTTGGCTTGCTTGGGGTCTTCGAGCTGGTCGCAGATGGCCACGCGCTGGCCGGCGCGCACCAGCTTGGGCAGGTAGGTATCGAGGGCGTGGTGCGGAAAGCCAGCTAGCGCCACCTCGCTCACGGTGCCCGCGCCACGCTTGGTGAGCGTGATGTCGAGGATGCGGGCGGCCGTTACGGCATCTTCGCCGAAGGTTTCGTAGAAGTCGCCCACCCGAAACAAGAGCACCGCGCCGGGGTGCTGCTGCTTGAGCTGGTAGTACTGCCGCATGAGCGGCGTGTCGGCCACCGCGTCGGGCTTAATGTGGTCGGGCCCGAGCTGCTTGATGGCAAACTTGGGCTTAGCGGCGGGGGTAGGGGCGGTAGACAAGGCAGAAACGCGAACTTTGGGGCTCGCAGTAATAAAACTGTAATATAAATCGGCTGTCCTTGCGAGCGCAACGAAGTGAAGCGCGGCAATCTTTCCTGTACGATAGGGTTACTAACCCAAGGAGGCAGACGGCAAGGCCGTGCTCCACTTCGTTGCGCTCGCAAGGACAAAAGTCTTTTTTCTCAAAACCTCTTTTGCGAACTGCAAAGTTCGCTTGCTCTACCCCATGCGCAAACTCACGATGCCGGAGCTAAACCGCTTGCCGGTGGCCGACTTTAAAGCTACCCCCAAAAGCCCGGTGGTGCTGGTGCTCGACAATGTGCGCTCGCTGCACAACGTGGGCGCCGTGTTTCGGACGGCCGACGCCTTTGCGCTCGAAAAAATCTACCTCTGCGGCGTCACGGGCCAGCCGCCACACCGCGAAATCACTAAAACGGCCCTGGGCAGCACCGAATCGGTAGCCTGGGTGCACGTAGCTACCACAGTAGCAGCCGCTTCCGAACTAAAAGCGGCGGGCTACCAGTTGGTAGCCGTAGAGCAAACGACGGGCTCAGTGCCGCTGCCGCAGTTTCGGCCCGCGCCGGGCCGGCCGCTGGCTTTAATCCTTGGAAATGAAGTATTTGGCGTCGATGACGAGGTGCTGGCGCTGTGCGAAGTAGCGGTAGAAATACCGCAGCTCGGCACTAAGCACTCGCTCAACGTGAGCGTGGCGGCGGGGGTAGTGCTGTGGGACGTGCTCAGTAAGCTGGCCATTTTTGGTTGAAAACTTTAGATTCATCCCACGTAGTCAGGTTATTATCGGTTATCATCTTCACCAATTCACCATTGATTACGTAGGTTCGGGCGGTTATCTTTGAAGTCTTGCCAAGGTCATCTTTTTCTTCTTTTTCTCCTATCCTTCATGCCCTTATTTTTTACTCCTGTGGGGTGCCGAGCCTTGGCCCTAGCAACAGCCCTAGCGTTGCCAGGCTTGGCGTTAGCGCAGCAAAAGAGCTTGGTGCCTTCGGCTACGGTACTGGCTACCTTCGCCACCAAGGCCCGGGCGCAGGGCCTGAGCGCTGCTGACGTAGCACAGCCCATTGTGACAAGCTCCTATTTGGATGCTAGCACGGGGCTCACACACACATACTTACAGCAGCAGGTCAATGGCTTGCCGGTGTTTAACGCCACTGGGGCCGTGCACACCGATGCGGCAGGCAAGGTGGTGTTTGCTACCCAGGACTTCGTGAGCGGCGCCGTGGCCAAGGCTGCCGCCTCTACCCCCACCCTCACGCCCGAACAGGCCGTAACGGCTGCCGCTGTGAGCTTAGGCCTACCGCGCCCCGTGGGCCTGCGCACCTTGGTTGATGCCCGCGTGGCCGACGGCATCGTGTTCAACAAGGGCGGCATTTCGCAGGAGAATATTCCGGTGCGTCTCATGTACACACGCCAAGGTGATAAGCTGGTGCTGGTGTGGAACGTGACTATCGCGCAGCTCGACCAACAGCACCACTGGAACGCCCGCGTGGACGCCCAGACCGGCCGCCTCGTGGAGCAAAACGACTACGTAGTAAGCGAGGCTGCTACCTTCAGTGAGCTGGTGCAACGGCAGCACAGCCAGCAGCAGCGGGCAGCCTTTGCACCAGCGGCAGCACGCAACATCTTGAGCCCCAACGCAGCGGGCAGCCTCACGGTGTACCCGGTACCGCTAGAGTCGCCTGATGCGGGCAGCCGCCAAGCCGTACCGTTGTCGAGCGCCAACCCTACGTATTCGCCCTACGGCTGGCAGGTGAGCCTGGCGCCGAGTGGCACGTTTCCGGACACGTACTCGCTGGCATCGAGCGGCAAGTACTTGACGCGCGGCAACAACGTGGCGGCCTACGACGACAATAGCAACACCGTCAGCGGTGCCGGCAATGCGAATTACAACTCTTCGACCAGCTCGCCCGACGGCGGCACGACGCTGAATTTCGACTTTCCTTTTGTGCAGGCTAACGGCGCCCGGGCCAATCTCAACGCCGCCACGACCAACCTGTTTTACTGGAACAACATGGTGCACGACATCATGATGGCGCACGGCTTCGACGAAGTTTCGGGCAATTTTCAGTACAAAAACGCCACCGGCACCGGCACCGGCAACGACCCCGTGCGGGCTGAGTCGCAGGATGGTAGCGGCCGCGACAATGCCAACTTCGGCACGCCCGCCGATGGTGCTAGCCCCACCATGCAGATGTTTCTGTGGGATAATACTGCCGCTAACAAACTAGTTATCACGGGCTCCAGTGCTGGAGCAGGCACCTATCAATTTACTTCTGTAGCCTTTGGCCCCAGCATCACCAAGAAGCCGCTGGCCGGCAACCTGGTACTTGTGAATGATGGCGTATCGGCCGATGGCGGCGACCATGCCTGCGCTTCGCCGTTTGTGAATGCGGCGGCCGTGAGCGGCAACATTGCCTTTATTCAGCGGGGCGGCTGCCCCCAGCTCACTACCCTCACGCCGCGGGCCAACAACCAGTTTGCCCCCAAGGTGAAACGGGCGCAGGACAACGGAGCCGTGGGAGTTATTGTGTTTGACTCGCTGGCTACCAATAACTTAGTCAGCTTTGGCGGGGCCGATACGGTGGGCATTCGCATTCCGGCCATTTTTGTGAGCGGTGCTGTGGGCTTTAAGCTGCGGGCGGCGCTGCTGGCGGGGGGTAGTCTGGCTGTGGCTTCGGCTACTATCGGGGCCGATTTTGATGGCTCATTTGATAATGGTATCGTGAGCCATGAGTATGGCCACGGCATCAGCAACCGCCTCACGGGCGGCCCGGCCAACTCTAGCTGCGTTATTCAGTCGTATACCTCCAGTGGCACCACGCTCTACACCCAGACGATGGGCGAGGGGTGGAGTGACTTTTTTGCCCTCTGGATGACCACCCAGCCCACCGACAAGGGCCCTACCCCCCGCTACGTGGGCAGCTATGTAGTAGGCGGCACGCTGGCCAATGGGCCGGGCATCCGCACTTACCCCTACTCTACTAATATAAGCGTTAACCCGCTGACTTACGGTAAGGTAGGCAGCAATGCTACGTATAGCGAAACCCACAGCCTCGGCGAAGTATGGACGGCGGCGCTCTGGGATTTGAACTGGCAGTTTATTGCTCGATATGGTTACAATGCCGACATGTTTGCCACTACTACCGGCGGCAATAACAAGATGCTGAAACTGGTGCTCGACGGCTGTAAGCTGCAGGTGTGCAACCCCGGCTTCCTGGATGGGCGCGATGCCTTGCTGCGCGCCGATACGCTCACCAACCGCGCGGCCAACGCCGACCTTATATGGAACACGTTTGCTCGCCGCGGCATGGGCTACAGCGCCGTGCAAGGGGACCGCGTGAACGGCACGCCCCGCCTCACGGGTATCAAAGAAGCCTTCGACTTGCCGCCCAACGTAACGGCCGTCACGCTGGCAACTAAGAGCGGCACCACCGCCGCCAGCGCCCTCGAGGCTTTCCCCAACCCCGCCCAGGACCTGCTCACGGTGCGCACGCAGCTGAGCAGCACGGCCCCCATGAAGGTGGCTATACTCGACCTGCTGGGCAAAACGGTGCTGCAAGCCACGGCGCCCACTGCCCAAATGCAGCAAGCTGGTGTCGAGCTGAATACCAGCCGCCTTGCCGCTGGTATCTACGTGGTGCGCGTGACTACCACGACCGGCACCTACACTACTAAGGTCACCATTCAGCACTAAGCGGCTCGATGGTTTTCACCTAAAAAAAGCCCGGCTTCGGCCGGGCTTTTTTTAGGTGCGTACTAGGCTGGTCTATGCTTGCTCCTACCCCCCTACCCCGGCCCGATGCGGCTTTACTGGCACTGCGGCCCGCTATTGCGGGCCAGCCAGCCGCTATCCCTACCCCCTCTACCGTGGCTGAGTTTCAGCAGCAGGTGTTACGCCCGGCGCTCAAGCTGCAGCACCCGGTGCTACTGGCGGTAGTAGCCGATTTTGTGGCTGACTATCGCCTGCCACTGGCTGGGGCCGAGCTTACCGAGGTGCAGCGATTATTGGGCGAGCTGCTAGCCCGCAATGCACGCCTGCGGGCCACCATCGCGGGCCTGGTGGTGGGGCTATTCACCACCGAAGAACTAGCTTTTTACCGCCAGCACCGCCCCGAGTTGAACCGCCGCCTACTCGACCTAGCCGAGCAGCGGGTGCTCAGCAGCTACGAGGCAGCTAGCAGCTAGCCAGGAGGCGGAAGCTCAACGTCAGCATGACTTAAAAACTGACTGAACCACTTTCAGCCAGCCAACTATCGCTTGCTAGCAATAGCTTACTGAAGCACTACGTTGCAAGTGGTAGTTGCGATACCGGTGCGCAAAGCCACCAAGTACAGGCCACCAGGCAGGCAGTGCAAGTTGAGCGGATGGTCGAGCTGGGTGAGCGTACTAGGTATCTGCTACGGCAGTAGCAGCTGACCCAGCGCATCGCGCACTTCAGTTGCACACCAGCAGTTGGCTGCGCCAGGCGCACTGCACGCGCCCCAATCCTTCGACGCTGGGGTTGAGACGCGAAGGGCACACCACCAACTTGCCCGGCCACAGCTCAAGGCTTGGATTCAGGCTAGGCCACGTGCCAAGGCCACTGGCAGCTTCAGCATAGCGTAAGGCGCGGCAGCGCATGGGCATTACATACTAAGCTTACAACTATTTTGGTGGCCCTACCCCATCGGTACCGCGCAAGGTTTGGCAAGTAGCACCCTATTGGCCATAACAGCCACGGCAGGTGCTACTGTCTAACGCTGTTTTACTTAGATGGCGGCCTTAATCAAACTGCGAGTCGCGCAGCTTCACCGGCACCGCCTTGGCTTTGCGGCGCAGGCGCATGTTTAGCAGCTCTACTAGCAGCGAAAAGGCCATGGCAAAGTAGAGGTAGCCTTTCTCGACCTCTTTGTGGGCGGCTTCCATCACCAGCATAAAGCCAATCATGATGAGAAACGACAGCGCAAGCATCTTGATGGTAGGATTGCGATTCACAAAGTTGGCCACGGCGCCGCTGAAGGCCAGCATAATACCCATAGCGCAGATAACGGCCGCTATCATCACCAGCACGTTATCAACCAAGCCCACCGCTGTCAGGATGGAGTCGAAGCTGAACACGATATCAATCACGATAATCTGCATGATGATAGCGGGCAGCTTGGCGTGGGTTTTATCCAGGTTTTCTTCTTCCTCCTCGCCCTGCAGCTTGGTATGAATCTCGGTGGTGCTTTTATAAATCAAAAACAAACCGCCAGCCAGCAAAATCAAGTCGCGCCCACTCACCCCGAAGTTCTCAAACAGCGGCGGCACGTTGACGGTAAACAGGGCCGTGCGCAGGCTCACAATCCAGGAAATACTCATCAGCAATCCGATGCGAAACAGCAGCGCCAGCAGCAGGCCGATGGTGCGCCCGCGCGACTGCTCGTCGGGAGCCAAGCGATTGACGGTGATAGAGATAAAAATAATATTATCAATACCCAACTCGATTTCCATAATCGTGAGCGTGAGCAAGCTTACCCAGGTCTGAACCTGCGAAAAAGCGGCGAAATGCTCGGAAGAAAAAGCGGCGAATGGCGACAAGCTATGCTAGTGAGAAAGTGGCACAATGAAGTAATAATGAAGCCTACGCACCCGGCCTGAAAAGGCTGCCTGGCCGCCAGCAATAACTGGTAGCGACGCCTACGATTTCATGTTTACAAACTGCAGCGGCTGGCCATTATCGGTGCGGCGCAGCAGTGCAATCACCGCCTGCAAATCATCGATTTTTTTGGCCGTTACCCGAATCTGGTCGTCCTGCATTTGGGCTTCGACCTTGATTTTGCTGTCTTTGATGGCCTTGATGATTTTGCGGCCCGCGTCCTTGTCTACGCCAGCGCGCACCTTCACCGTTTTTTTCACGAGCGTGCCGCTGGCTTGCTCCTCAGCCGTGAAGTCGAGGGCCGTACCGTCGATACCCTGCTTCACGATGCGCGTGAGCAAAATATCTTCCAGTGCCTGAATACGCATGGAGTTCTCAGAGCTGAGTAGCACCGTGTTGCCCTTTTTATCCAGCTCGATACCGCCCTTGGTGTCGCGCAGGTCATAGCGCGTCGCCAGCTCTTTTTTGGCGGTATTAATAGCATTTTCTAGCGTCTGGGGGTCTACTTTGCTGACGATATCGAAGGAAGGCATGGGACGAAGCAGGGAAATAGTGGGACAGTAGCCGCGAGCCATGGGCTCTGTAGCTACCGCCTTGGGTTAAGTAACAACAAAGGTAGGGGCTGGGCCCTGGCAGCTTTACGTTGCATCTTCGCCAATGCGCCCCCTTTTCTATCTAAGCCGTTAGCACCAGCTCTACCCCCTGCATGTCTTCCCACCCCACCGACTGGCCCGCCCTAGTAGCGCGCTACAATCAAATCAACCTCTACGGCCAAGCCAACGGCATGGCCCTGACCGTGCCTGCCCCCGGCCAGGCCGAGTATCGCATGACCATCGTGGACGCGCATTTATCATCGCCGGGCACGGCCCACGGCGGCGTCCTGGCCGGCCTGCTCGACGCGGTACTGGGCGCGGCGGCCCTTACGCAAGCTTTCACAGTCGGCGACTTGGTTTCGACTATCGAATTTAAAATCAACTACCTGCGGCCCGTGTTGCTGGGCGACGAGTTGCGTGCCGTAGCGCAGGTCGAGCACGCGGGCAAGTCCATTGTAGTGGTGAGTGGCACCATCTACCGCGTGGCCCCTGCCGAGGCCGCCGGCCCCGGGCAGGCCGTGGCACAGGGCCTAGGCACCTTCAATCGCTACCCCGCCACCAAGCGGCAACTATAGCTGAGTTGCCAGAAAGCAAAATGGACTTGCCACCGAGAGTTTTCGGTAACAAGTCCATTTTGTTTTTAGAATAGCTGTTAGCGTTTACAGCACGGCGCCGATGGACTGGGTTACAGCAGTGGGCTCGTAATCACCTTCTTCATCACCGCTCAGGTTGGGAGCAGCCACCTTGCGCACGTTGCGGGCGCAGTCCTCGTCGCGGTGGTTGCGGCCTACTGTGAATTCTACCCAGTCGCCCTCGCGCAGGTCGTTGAAGTCACCCTCCGACAAGTCGGCGTAGCTGAAAAACAAGTTGTTAGGCGGCATCACCACAAAACCGAAGCCGTTCTTCAGGTTTTTGATGGTGCTAATGCCAATGGTACCTACCGGGCCCGCCGCAGTAGGGCCACTGGGCCGCACAGCGGCCCTGGCCGCCGCTGCTGCGGCTAGAGCCGCCGGCGAAGCAGTTGGATAGCTTTGGCCATTGCTGGGAGTGCTTGCTGCGGCGGGGGCTGGCATGGCCGCAAAAGCCGCCGGCTCGCTCTGGGTCACGAACATATTCTCGACTACCTCATCCTGCTCCTGCAGGCCGCGGTCGATAACGGCGTGCATGGCTACGGGGTAGGTAGCCTGCTCCAGCAGGTGCTGGGAAGCACGCGTGACGCGGGTCTCGCCCTTGAAATCTTCATATTTGAAGTCCCAGTTGAGCAGCATCACGCGGGTGCCCACCGTGTTGAGCTTACGGATGAGCGGAACGTAGTCAGAGTCGCCCGCGATAAGCACTACCACATCGAGGGTTTTATGCAGCGCCATTTCCAGCGCTTCAAGGCTGAGCCACACGTCAATACCTTTTTCTTGCAGGCGACCGTCGCGGGTTTTTAGGGGCATGTAATGCGTACACACACCCAGGTTCATTAGAATATCGTCGAGCAAGCGGTCGTGAAAGAGCCGGTCCTTGTCGCGGGCTTCGGTAGCCGATAGTCGGCCCCGGAAAAAATGAGAGGTAGTAATCTGAGCTAAGCGAACATCGACATCTTCCTCTTCAGCTACTTGATGCCGAATAAACTCGTGCAGGCCTTCGAGGCTGATGCGGGCTTTACGCTCATGCTGGAAATAGTAATAATCACTAATTTTAAGGAAATAATTGCCGTCGTAAAACACGCCGACCCGGATGAGCGGACTATTCATCTGGTTCATAAAAACTGGAACGTTGGTGGGGGTAAAAATTTGAGAATGGGGTAGTAGTTGAAATAGCGCCTGCTACTCTAATATTTTAGCAGGCTAACACGTTAAAAATCAGAGAATGGCACGGCGCACGATAGCTAACCAGAGTTATTAATATAATTCACGCTAGGATACATCACCGCCGCTCCGCCACTCGCTCCGATGCGAAGCTAAGACAGGACCGTGGCATCCACAACTAATTCCTGCTAAAACCCTATCTTACCAATTACCAGGCCGAGTACTAAAAGGCCGTAGCCCAAGCAAATAGTGGCTTCCATCAGGTTGCCTGCCTTGGAACCGGTGCTAAGCAAGGGTATCTTGAAGCTAAAATCGGCGAGGGGTAGCAGCCAGCGCACGCCCGACTTGGTGAGCGTATCGGCTAGCAAGTGAGAGGCGTAGCCAGCCCCGGCGTAGTGCGCGATGCCACGCCAGCCCAGGCTGTGATTGGCGAGGTAGCCAATGTAGGTCCAAAGTGCTGTGGCCCAAATGGTGTGCGTCCAGGAACGATGCGAGGTGAAAGGCGCTAGCGCGATAAACGCCCCTAGCAGGCTTAGCCACAAATACTGCGCGTAGAGGCCAGCCAGCACCGTACCCAGGCCTGTAAACAGCAGCGCGAGCTTGCGCGCCGAGCCGCCTTGCAGCGCCACGCCCAGCAACCCAAAAGCCAGCGCAGCCACGTAGCTCAGTCGCTGGTCGGGGCCGGGCCGGAACTGAAAGTAGGCGTAGGCGGCCAGCGCCAGCGCCGCGCCGCCAAATGCCCAGCGCACGTAGCCGTGGGTGAAGCCCAGCCGGTGGCTGAGCTTGCTCTCGGGGTGGTCGAGGTCGGGCGCCAGCGACGAAAAGCCCGCCAGCGCAATGCCCGCTAGCGAAAAGGGAATACCAGGCATGAGGCCGGCTACCGCCACGCCCGTGATGAGGCCAATGGCCAGGTGAGCAGAACCGCGCAACTACTTAAGCCGAAAGATTTTCAAGATTGTGGAGCCGGCGCACGCAGCTGCGAAGCTGGGCATCGTGGTCGAGCAGGCGCTGGAGAAATAGCTCGAAGCCGCGCGTCATTACTCTCACTGTAGCCCGGCTGTTTTCCAACATTTCCTCGCCCAACGATTTGGAGCTATCCCCTACTGGGCGCTCTAGCTGGCCTATCCCTCCATTCAGCGCTTTTGGCGCCGAGATTACTGCGTGCATCTTGATAGCTAGTTTGGCCCCAATGTCGGGCAGGTCACGCGGATTCATAAAATAGACTACTAAATTTCTTGGCCAAAGTTACGGCGGAAACTTTCGGAGCTTTGCGGTAGTATTGTCTGAGCGCTTGGCCCGACCGGGATTTTATCCGGCCGGGCTGGTCGCTTTTTAGTTGTTCGTTAGCAATATTCTGTGCAAGTAGCTGATTTTCTTCGCCTTTATCGGCTCGATGCCGAACTACAAACTCTGAGCGCCCGCCTGCTGGCAGCCCACGAGCCAGCACGCCCAGCCACCGAGGCTGCGCGCAGTGGCGAACTGCGGGCACAGCTACGTGGCCTGGTAGGTTCGCAGGATGCGGTGGTCGTGGCAGCCACGGCCGACCATAGTTATCCCAACGTATTCGTTTTGCACGATAAGGAGGAGGCGGCGCTCTTTATGGCCGACCTACGCCACCTGCTGCCCGACGGGCCAGAAGCGCTACTATTTCCGTCATCCTATAAGCGGCCATACGAGTTTGACGAGACGGAAAACGCTAACGTGCTGATGCGCGCCGAAGTGCTTAACCAGCTCAATGCCAGCCGGCAGGTAGGCGTGGCAACCTCGGGCACCGCGCCGCTCATCGTGACCTACCCAGAGGCGCTGAGTGAGAAAGTTATCAACCGCCAGAGCTTGGTGCAGAACACCTTTTCGGCTAAGGTAGGCGATAAGCTGGACGTAAATTTCTTGGGGGAACTGCTCGGGCAATATGATTTTGAGAAGTCGGACTTTGTATATGAGGCCGGGCAGTATGCGGTGCGCGGCGGCATTGTGGACGTGTTTAGCTACGCCAATGAGCTGCCGTATCGCCTCGAATTGTTTGGCGATGAGATTGAGAGCATCCGCACGTTCAACCCCGAAACCCAGCTTTCGGTAGAGCCGCGCCCGTCGGTGAGCATTATTCCGAATGTGCAAACCAAGCTGCTGCAAGAGCGCCGCGAATCCTTCCTGGAGTTCCTACCCCCCTTTACCTGCCTGTGGATTAAAGACGTACGCCAGACGCTAGATGTGGTGACGGAACTGTTTGACAAAGCCGAAACCAACTTTAAGCGCCTGCTGGAGGAGGCGGGCGGCATGCAGATTGTGTCGAAGCCCGCCGACCTTTTTGAGAATGGCAAGAGCTTGAAGAAGTGCTTTGATGACTTTGCCATCGTGGAATTTGGCAAGCGTTTTTACTTCAAGAATACCCAGGAATTTCAGTTCACGGCCAAGCCGCAGCCGAGCTTCAACAAGGATTTTGACCGGCTGATGAAGAACATTCGGGAAAACAAAGTCCGGGATTTCACCACCATTATCGCGGCCGATTCGGTGCGGCAGGCCGACCGGCTGCGCACGATTTTCGACGAGCTGGACCCCAATGTGCAGTTTCAACACTTGCTCGTGGCGTTGCGCGAAGGCTACGTGGATGAGCAGCTGGGCCTAGCTGTGTACACTGACCATCAGCTGTTTGAGCGTTACTACCGGGCGCAGGAAACGCGCAAGTTTTCGAAGAAAAAGGCGCTGACCCTGCGCGAGTTGAAAACCCTGCAACCCGGCGACTACGTGACGCACCAAGACTACGGCATTGCGCGCTTTGCGGGCCTGACGCAGGTAGAGCTGAATGGCCACGTGCAGGAGGCCATCCGGTTGGTGTACCGCGACGACGATGTGCTGACGGTAAGCATTCACGCGCTGCACAAAATTGCTAAATACAGTGGCGCAGAGGGCGCGCCGCCTACCATGAGCAAGCTGGGCTCGCCGGAGTGGGAAAACAAGAAAAAATCGGTCAAGAAGAAGGTCAAGGATATTGCGGCCGACCTCATTCGGCTGTACGCCAAGCGCAAGAGCGCGCCGGGATTCGCCTTTTCGAAGGACGGCTTTATGCAGGCCGAGTTGGAATCGTCGTTTATCTGGGAGGATACGCCCGACCAGGCCAAGGCGACGGAAGACGTAAAAAACGACATGCAGCAGCCCCACCCGATGGACCGGCTGGTGTGCGGCGACGTGGGCTTTGGCAAGACGGAAGTGGCCATTCGAGCGGCCTTTAAGGCGGCGGCCGATGGCAAGCAAGTGGCGGTGCTGGTGCCCACGACCATCCTGGCCATGCAACACTATAAGACGTTTCGGGACCGGCTGGCCAACCTGCCGGTGACGGTGGAGTACATCAACCGCTTCAAAACGGCTAAGCAGATAAAGGAAACGATGGAGCGCGTGGCGGCGGGCCGCACGGACATCCTTATCGGCACGCACGCGCTCACGAACAAGAAGCTGCAATTCAAGGATTTGGGGCTGCTGATTATTGACGAAGAGCAGAAATTTGGCGTTAAGACCAAGGACAAGCTCAAGGAGATAAAGGTGAACGTGGACACGCTCACGCTGTCGGCTACCCCGATACCGCGCACCCTGCACTTCTCACTGATGGGCGCCCGCGACCTGAGCGTGATTGCTCCCCCCCCGCCCAACCGCCAACCTGTGATGACGGAGCTGCAGGTGTTTGACGAAATCATCATTCGGGACGCGGTGGCGCGGGAGCTAAAGCGCGGCGGCCAGGCGTTTTTTGTGCACAACCGGGTAAGCGATATCGAGGAAATCGCGGCCATGATACTGCGCCTCGTGCCCAACGCCCGCGTGACGTTTGCCCACGGGCAAATGGATGGCGACATGCTCGAAAAGCGCATGATGAAGTTTGTGGAGGGCGAATACGACGTGCTGGTTTCGACCAACATTATCGAGAGCGGGCTGGATATTCCGAACGCGAATACCATCATTATCAACCGGGCTCACCTCACTGGCCTCAGCGATTTGCACCAGATGCGGGGCCGCGTGGGCCGCTCGAACCGCAAGGCATACTGCTACTTGCTGACGCCGCCAGTGGCCAACCTACCCGCCGATGCCCGCAAACGCCTGCACACACTGGAGGAGTTTTCGGACCTCGGCGCGGGCTTCAACGTGGCCATGCGCGACCTCGACATTCGGGGGGCGGGCAACTTGCTGGGCGGCGAGCAGTCGGGCTTTATCAACGACCTCGGCTACGAGGCTTACCACCAAGTGCTCGACGAGGCAGTGCAGGAGCTAAAAGAAACGGAGTTTAAGGACCTATTCTTGGGCGAGGGCAGCACCAGCCAGCAGCGTTTGCAGCAAGCCGCCGGCGCGCTCACAGCCAGCGGCCACGGCCCGCGCGATTGCCAAATCGAAACCGACCTGCCGATACTCATTCCAAACACCTACGTGGGCAACGTGTCGGAGCGCTTGCAGCTCTACGCCAAGCTCGACCGGGCCCAGAAACCCGAGGAGCTGGTCAAGCTGGTGGCGAGTATGGTAGACCGCTTTGGGCCGCTGCCCGAGCAAGTGCAGCAGCTCGTGGACATTGTGAAGCTGCGCTGGCAAGCCGGCAAGCTGGGCTTTGAAAAGCTGACGCTGAAGCGCGAGACGTTGCGTGCCTACCTGCCCGCCGGGCCCGGCTACGAAGCTTATTTTCAGGGCGAAGGCTTTGGCCTCATTCTCAACTTTGTGCAAACCCACCCACGTACGGCCCGCATGAAAGACCAGAAAGACAAGCTGCAGCTGACCGTTGACGGCATTGGGGGGGTAGGAAAAGCGCAGCAGCTCTTGGCCACACTCGGCGCAGCCGAAATGATGCTGGCCTAGTTTTTTCTGAGCACTTGGAGGGGGTAGGACTACCAGTAAGCAGCCCTACCCCCCTCCCGAAAACGAAGAAATCCCGCGCTGCTATGCAGCGCGGGATTTCTTCGTTTTCGCCTTTGGCTAGCGCGACTTGGGCGCCACGTAGATGGTGCTGGTGCCGCGGCTGGGCTGGCCGGCAAGGGTGATGCCCTCGGTGGAAATCTGGAAGTTGCCACTGCCATCGGCCGTATAAAACAGAAACTCGGTCTGGCCATTGGGGCCAGTGCTCAACTGCGGGTCCCAGTAGAGGGTGAGGCGGCGCGGGTCCATGGTGGGCGCGTTCATTACCGGTGCGCCGTAGCGGGGCGAGTAAAACTCGCGGGCGGAGTAGTAGCCTGGCACCTTCACCACGAGCACGCCAGGGCTGGGGGCTTGCTGGTCGGTGCCCTTGTAATTTTTGTCGCCGCGCTTGGTATAAATGGCGATAACGCCCCCGTTGGCGCCGTTGCCGAAGATCGCGGCCTCCGGACCTTTAAACACTTCAACGGCCTCGACCTGGTTGGCCTGAATGCTACTCACAAAGTCAATATCAATGCGCTGGCCATCCAGGATAAACAGCGGCGTGCCGCTGCCGCGTATCTGCACGCTCATGTTGGGTGGGCTGCCGCTCACGGTGAGGCCCGCCACCCGGCCCTGCAGCACCTGAAAGATATTGAGCCCCGACTGGGCCGATAGGTCGTTGGCAAAATCGACAACCGTGTTGGCTACCACGCCGGGATAGAGGCGGCGGGTATCATCGGGCGCCACCAGCACCTTTTTGCCCGTCACGGCTACAGTGCTGAGCTGCACGTTGCGAAGGGCCTCGCCGTCGGGGTTATTTTGGCGCTCTTGCACCTGCTGCTGGCGGCTGCGGCGCAAGTAGTCGGCCACGCCGGGCGGCGCGGCGCTTACGTTAGGCAAGGGGGGTAGGGGCGCGCCGAAAGTGGGCGGCCCCAAGTCGGGCCGGATGATGACGTTGCTGCCGCCCGACGTGCGCCGGGCCTGGATCGTCACTACCGCCGTGTCTTTGCCCGGAAAGCCCGTGAAGCGGAAGCGCCCCTCGGCGTCGGTGCTAGCCGTGAGCACGCTGCGGTTGGGCTTGCTCTGGATAAAGGTGAGCTGGCTATTGGCAATGCCGGCCTGGCCCATACCCGTGACCTGGCCGCCTAGCGATACGCCTTCTTCGGCCCCATACACGAGCGTAGGGGGGGTAGGGCCCAGCACCTGCTTCCACACGTAGCGGCGCCAACCCTGGGTGAGCAGCAGGTTGTCGAGCGCCTGCGTGGTTTCGGGCGTAGGCGTTTGGAAATAATAGCTAGGGCTTTCGACGTAGCCTGCTAGGTCGGAGGTCAGCAAGAGGCTGGTGGCCACGTTGCCGGCATCGGGGTCGAGGGCAGCGGCCCCAGCCTCCGCTACCGTCACCGAGAGGTGGGCGGCGGCGGGCTGGCCGGCGGCATCAGTCACCTGCACCTTCACGTGCACAGGGTCGTGAGGAGCGTAGGCAGTCTTGTCGGGCGTCAGGGTCACGCGCAGGGCGGGCGGCCCGTTCAGCACAAATGCTAGGCGCTCGGCCTGCGGCACGCCCTGGCTATCGAAGAGCGTAATATGCAGAATACCATTGGGGTAGCGCGCTTTGCTCAGCTTCCAGGTCACGGGCGTACCGTTGTCGGTGATGGGCCGCGGCACCAAGCCCACAATGTAGCCGCGCACCTCGCTCAGCAGCATAGCCGGGCCGGGCACGAGGGCACCGGGCACGCCCTTGTAGCGCACCTCGGCGGTGTAGCTGTCGCCAGTGTCGAGCACGCGCAGCGCGTAGCCGGTAGCCTGCACAGCGGGCAGGGGGTAGTCGCCGCTAGTGCCGTCGGGCAACTTCACGCGGGCGTGGTAGCGCTGGCCGGCGGCGGGCGTAAAGCTCAGCCGCCCCATGCCCGCGTGCGTGGTGCCCAAGGAAGCCACCACTGGCTTGTTTTGCTCATCGAGCACCTGCCCGCTGATGGCCGCGCCGCGCCCGCTGGCCGCCACCGCCTTAAAGCCCACCGTGGCGGGCAGGCCCGCTACCAAGTTGCCGCCTTCGGGAAAGAACTGCACATCGACCTTGCCCGCCGCTACGGCCGCTTTGGCCGTGGCACGGGCCGGTGCGGCGGGGGTAGCATCGCCAAACGAGTCGGGCTGGCCGGGCGCGGCGGGCCACACCTGCAGCCGCCGCTGAAAAACGTAGGCGTGGTCGGTATTGCGCATCCAGTTGGTGAACGCGCGCAGTAGGTAGGTACCGGCCTTAAGGCTGTCGCTGAGCTCAATATCGCCGTAGGTGCGGCCACCCGCTAGGCGCAGGGTGCGGCGGGCTACCACCTGGCGCTGCGGCGATAGCAGCTCTACGTGCAGCACCTTGCTTAAGGTATCGGGCTGGTGGCGCAGGGCATCGACCACGTAGGCGCTAAACCAGATGGTTTCGCCGGTGCCGTAGGCCGGGCGGTCGAGGTGCAGGTAGGCTTTTTCGGGCCGCACGCTGGCGTAATAGGCGCCCAGCTTTTCGGCAATGACTTGGATAGGATTGCCGTCGGTGGGCTGCCGAAAGCCCACCAGGGCCAGGAGCCCCACTGCCGCCGGCGCGGCTACCACGCCCCATTTCTTCGCCGCCCACTTCTTACCCCGTACGTTGTTCATCATCTGCAAAAGCACTAGTTCCGCGTAGTCGGTGCGGGCCGCCGCCGCTCCACAAGCCTACGCCGGGACGGGTAGCGAAAGTATGAAGGCGGAAATTGGGAAGTAAAAAAGCAGGGGTAAAAACCAGCCAGCGACCAATCCCTACCCCTGCCTTTCTGATGAAAACCAGCTACTTAATCGCAGCCCTCGGGGCCACAGGCTGGCCCTCCAGCCAGCACGGTGGGCTGGGCTTTGGGGTGCGCCTCGGCCCACACGGTGCCCAGCACTTCGGCGAATACCTCGCTAGGCTGCGCGCCCGACACGGCATATTTATCGTCGAAGACGAAGAACGGCACGCCGCGCACCTGTATTTGCTGCGCCTCGTACTCGTCGCGGCGCACCTCGCCGGCGTAGGTGCCGGCCAGCAGCGCGTGGCGGGCCTCGTCGGCACTAAGGCCAATTTCGGCGGCTAGCCGGGCCAGCGTATCAATCTCGCCCACGTTTTGGCCTTCGAGGTAGTAGGCGGCAAACAGGCGCTCCTTCATGGCACCTTGCTGGCCGTGGTGCGCCGCGAAGTGAATGAGCTGGTGAGCCAGAAACGTGTTGGCCGGAATGGCCTGCTCGAAGTTGTAATCGAGACCTACTTCCTTGGCAATTAGGGCCATGTGGTCGTTCATGCGGCGGCCTTCGGCCTCCGGCACGCCCTTCTTCTTGGCCAGCGAGGCGTGGATGCTTTCGCCCGGCAGGGGCTGAAAATCGGGCGTCAGCTCAAAGCTTTTCCACTCAATCTGCACGTCGTCGCGGTGGGCAAACTGGCCCAGGGCTTGCTCAAACTTGCGCTTGCCGATGTAGCAAAACGGGCACACTACATCAGACCAAATTTCAACTTTCATAGGAATAATCGGCTAGTGAATACCGGAACAGCACGAAGCCCCGAGCGTGGTGAATTGTTTGCCGTTCTGGCTTACCCTAACACTGGGCCGGTCGGCCGCGTTCGGTCGCGGCCGGGGGGTAGGGCGCAACCTTCGGCTGACGCGGCGGGTTAAAGCAGAACGCATTTTTTTCGTTTGTATTTTCTTAACTCATGGAATATCAGAAATTAGGCTCGTCCGACGTCACTGTTTCGCGCATCACGTTTGGCAGCTGGGCGGCCGGTGGCTGGATGTGGGGCGGCACCGAGCAAAACGACGCTGTGGGCGCCATTCACGCAGCCTACGACCTCGGGGTGACCAGCATCGACACGGCGCCCGTGTACGGCATGGGCCTGAGCGAGCAGATTGTGGGCGAGGCCATCAAAAGCCTACCCCGCGATAAGGTGCAGATTTTGACCAAGTTTGGCATGCGCTGGGACCAGCCCAAGGGCGACTTCGCCATGAAGACTAAGGACAACCAGGGCCAGGACCTCGACGTGTATAAGTACGCTAGCCGCGACAGCATCATCAAGGAGTGCGAGGAAAGCTTGCAGCGCCTGGGCACCGACTACATCGACTTGTACCAGCAGCACTGGCCCGACGTGACGACGCCCATCGACGAGACGATGGAGGCCGTGCAGCGCCTCATTGAGCAGGGCAAGGTGCGCGCCGCAGGCGTCAGTAACTACTCGGTGGCCCAGCTAGAAGAAGCTGGCAAGACGCTCAAACTGGCCAGCAACCAGGTGCCGTACAGCATGTTGCGCCGCGACATTGAGAAAGACGTGGTGCCCTACGCGCAGCAGCACGACCAGGCTATCTTGGTATACAGCCCGTTGCAGCTGGGCTTGCTGACCGGCAAGATGAAGCCTGGCCAGCACTTCGACGCCAGCGACTTGCGCAGCACCAATAAGCTGTTTAAGCCCGAGGCCGTGACGAAAGTCAACGAGTTTCTCAACAAAATCCGGCCCCTGGCCGAAACCAAAGACGCCACCCTCGGCCAGCTCGTGCTGCGCTGGACGCTGGCGCAGACCGGCATCACAGTGGCGCTGGTGGGCGCTCGCAACCCCGAGCAAGCCACCCAAAACGCCAAGGCGATGGACGTGCAGCTGAGCTTCGAGGAACTTGACTTTATCAGTAAGCAGCTGGCGCAGGTGCAGTTGGGGTAAGTAACAGCAACAAAAAAGAACGTCCTACTGAGCCGGTCGAAGCATCTCGCTCGCGCCGTTGGGTTACTAGCCTAACGATGCGGTAGAGATGCTTCGACAAGCTCAGCAGGACGTTCTTTTTTACTTTTCCTTTTCACCAAGGGCTACTTTTGCCCCATGCCCCTGCCCTACCGCCGCCTCGTCGTTAAAATCGGTTCCAACGTCTTGACCCAAGCCAATGGCCTGCCCGACGACGACCGCCTGGCCCAGCTGGTGGCGCAGGTGGTGGGCCTTAAAGCGCAGGGCTGCGAGGTCATCGTGGTGTCGTCGGGGGCCGTGGCGGCGGGGCGCAGCCTCATCACCCTACCCCCCCGTGCCGACGCGGTGCGCAGCCGCCAGCTGCTAGCCGCCGTGGGCCAGGTGAAGCTACTGAGCCGCTACGCCGCGCTGCTGGCCGCGCACGACCTACTGGGTGCGCAAGTGCTGGTAACCAAAGAGGACTTCCGCGACCGACAGCACTACCTGAATATGCGCAACTGCTTCCAGGAATTGCTGCAGCAAAACGTGGTTCCCATTGTGAATGAGAACGATGTGATTTCGGTAACCGAGCTCATGTCTACCGACAACGATGAGCTGGCGGGCCTGGTAGCCAGCATGCTCGATGCCGATGCGCTGCTGATTTTGAGCAACGTAGACGGCATTTATACCGGCGACCCCAGCCAGCCGGGCTCCCAAGTAATCCGGCAGATTGCGCCGCACGACACGGGCTTTGCCGAGTTTGTGACAGCTACGCGCTCGCAGTTCGGGCGGGGCGGCATGCTCACCAAGTGCTCTATTGCCCACAAGGTGGCCAAGCTGGGCATCAGCGTGCACATTGCCAATGGCAAGACGGCCGATATCCTGCCTAACATATTGAACGAGACGGCTATCAGCACGTGGTTCCAGCCCAGCAAAAAGGCGTCGGGCACCAAAAAATGGCTAGCCCACGCCCCCACCGCCCAGGCCATGGTGCAGGTGAATGCGGGCGCCCGCGCCGCGCTGCTGGCGCCCGGCCAAGCCACGAGCCTGCTACCAGTGGGGATAGTAAAAATCGAGGGCGAATTTCAAAAAGGCGACCTAGTGCGCCTCGCCGACGAAGCGGGTCACGCGCTGGGCCTGGGCCTGGCCGAGTACAGCTCGGAGAAGGCCCGCGAGCGCCTGGGCCAGCACGGCCAGCGCCCGCTGGTGCACTACGATTACCTGTTTCTTACCGAAGTAGGATAGGTTTTAGCTTGCCGCCTACCCCCTATGCTAGCTCCAATTTACTGGCATCCTGAAGCTTACTGTAAAGCTTATGTCTGATTACTCCGCTTTTTTCGTGGCCGCGCAGCGCGCCAGCCGCGCTCTGGCTACGGTGCCCACCGCCACTACCGACGCGTTTTTGCGCGACCTAGCCGATGCGCTGCTAGCCCATACCGACTCTGTGCTGGCCGCCAACGCCCAGGACTTGGCCCGAATGCCCGACACCGACCCGCGCCACGACCGCCTGCGCCTCACGCCCGAGCGCCTGGCTGCCATAGCCCAGGACCTGCGCAGCGTGGCTGCCCTACCCTCCCCACTGGGCACAACATTGAGCGAAAGAACGCTACCCAACGGCTTGCGTCTGAGCAAGGTGCGCGTGCCGCTGGGCGTGGTAGGCATCATCTACGAGGCGCGGCCCAACGTGACGTTTGACAGCCTGGCGCTGTGCCTCAAAACTGGCAATGCCTGCCTGCTCAAGGGCGGCTCCGACGCGGCGGCTTCCAACGAAGCGCTCTTGGAAGTGGCGGGGCCGGTGCTGTTGCGCCACGGCCTGCCGCTGGCCGCGGCCACCCTGCTGCCCCCAGAGCGGGCCGCCACCGAGGCGCTGCTACTGGCCGTGGGCCTGGTCGATGTCGTGATTCCGAGGGGTAGCCAGGGGCTAATAAACTACGTGCGGCAGCATGCCCGCGTGCCCGTTATCGAAACCGGGGCCGGTGTGGTGCACACGTATTTCGACGAGACCGGCGACCTGACCCAGGGCGCCGCCATCGTGGCCAATGCCAAAACCCGCCGCGTGAGCGTGTGCAACTCCCTGGACTGCTTGCTGGTGCATGAAAGCCGCCTCGCCGACCTGCCCACGCTGGTGGCGCCGCTGGCGGCGGCACAGGTGCAGCTTTTTGCCGATGTGCCGGCCCGAGCGGCGCTGGCTGGGGCCTACCCCCCCGCGCTGGTCGAAGAAGCCACGGAGGCGCATTTTGGCACCGAGTTTCTGGATTACAGGCTGGCTATCAAAACGGTGGCCGACCTCGACGCGGCCCTCGACCACATTGCCCAGCACGGCTCGCGCCACAGCGAGGCCATTATTTCGGAAGACCCGGCGCATATCGACACCTTTCTGCAAGTCGTAGATGCCGCCGCCGTGTACGCCAACGCCTCCACGGCTTTCACAGACGGCGGGCAGTTTGGGCTGGGCGCCGAAATCGGTATTAGCACCCAGAAGCTGCACGCCCGCGGCCCGATGGGCCTGGAGGAGCTCACCAGCTACAAGTGGCTGGTGCGCGGCGCCGGGCAGGTACGCTAGGGCATTTATTCTCATACCATTACTTACCAAGAGTCCCGTCATTCCGAGCTTGTCGAGAAATCTCGCCCGCGTCGTTGCACGCTACTCGATGGCTCGAGTAAGATTCTTGGGCAAACTTTGGAATGACGGGCCGTTGGGTAGGTTGCTGCGCGAAAAACAGTAAAAAGTAACTCAGTTATGCTTACTACCTCACCCACGGCCACTTTTCGCGCTGTGCTCGAAGCTGGCGGCCCCAGCTTCATGCCGACCCAGATTGTGCTAGTGCCGGAGGCAGCGTGGCAGGCACTGGGAGGCCGGGCCACCAAGCGCGTGGTGGCTACGCTCAACGGCCAAGCCGAGCGGCTTGGCCTACTCCCGGCAGCCGGCGGCGGGCGCTACCTGATGCTGCGCAAAGCGCTGTGCCAGCAGCTAGGGCTGGCTATTGGCCAGGAACTGGACGTGGTGCTGGCGCCTGATCCTACCCCCGACTATGTAGAGCTGCCCGACGAGCTAGCCGAGGCGCTGGCCGCTTGGCCCGAAGCTGAAACCACTTTTGACGCGCATACCGGCGCCATGCGCCGGGCCATGGCGCGCAAAGTAGCCGACGCCAAACGCCCCGAAACCCGCGCCCGCTACGCCGTAGAGCTAGCTGAGCGCCTGGCGCGGGGCAGCCACCCCTTTCGGGCTAGCTAGCGGCGGCAATTCTGCTTAGTTCCAGCTGGTAATGCTGATGATTTTGCCGGGGCCACTCACGTCGAACTTACACTCGTCGAAGCCCGGCGCGGACAAGCGCGGGTGCACGTTGTTGGAAAACGCGTAGGGCTCGGTGGGAATGCCGAGCATGTTTTTGTCAAGTATATCGTTGTCGTTAACATCCTGGGTAAGGGCTAGGGCCCACTCGCCAGGCACCAGCTCTACGGGCACCGAAATCTCGGTTTTCCCCTCGGGCTTCACCACCAGCCGGAAGGCCTGCTGGCCGTGCTTCAGAAATTTTTCGGGCGCGTTGTAAAAACTCAGCTTCACCACCGAGTGCGTGGAGGCTAGGCCCGACACCACCACCGTGACGAGTTGGGTGGCCGGAGCGGGCGTCGGGGTGGGCGCCTCACCCAGCACCAGGCTGCTCAGAAACAGGGTAGTTAGCGATAAAGCAGTCATAATAGGCAAGATATGCACGGGTGAGTACGGGCGAAACCGGCCGGCGGCCGGAAATCGTTCCGCAGTGCCGGGCGGTGGCGGCATTTACCTTCGCGCCTCCCACCCTACCCCCTGCACTGTATGCAAGCCTACTTCCGTCATTTTCAGCGCGTGGCCGCAGCCGGCGCCTACCACGAGCTAGCCGAGCTGGCTATTCCGCAGCCCGAATTCTTTAATTGGACAGCCGATATTCTGGAAGGCCTGCACGTGGCCGAGCGCCCCGACCAGCCGGCTTTGGTGCTGGCCGGCGATGCTAGCAGCCAGACTACCACCTATGCCGAGCTGGCCGCCAGCGCCAACCGCCTGCTCAACTTTTGGCGCGGCGCGGGCGTGCAGCCAGGCCAGGCCGTGCTGCTCATGGTGCCCGTGTGCGCCGAGCTGTGGCACACCTACGTGGCCGGCATTAAGGGCGGACAGGTGCTGATTCCGGCGGCCAGCATTCTCACCGTGAGCGACTTGGAATACCGCTTTGGCCGGTTGCTGCCCGCCGTGGTGATTGCCGATGCCGAAAATGCCGCCAAGATTGACGCCGCCGAGCAGGCGCTGGGCCAGCGCATTGGCCTCAAAATGCTGGTAGACCCGGCCGCCCAGCGCCCGGGCTGGGTGGGCTTCGAGGGACTAGCCGACCTGCCAGATACCGCGGCCGCGGCCCCTACCCGCCCCACCGACCCGCTGTTTTTGTTTTTTACTTCGGGCACTACGGGCCTGCCTAAGGTGGTGACGCACACGCACTTTTCGTATCCGGTGGGCCACCTCAGCACGGCTGCCTGGATTGGGCTGCGGCCCGGCGACCGGCACTGCAACATCTCGCAGTCGGGCTGGGCCAAGTTTGCCTGGAGTAGCTTTTTTGCGCCGCTGAGCGTGGGCGCCACGCTGGTAGCCTACCAGGGCAGCGGGCGCTTTGCAGCGGGGCCGCTGTTGGCGGCGCTGGTGCGCGAGCGCGTCACCACGTTTTGCGCGCCGCCCACCGTGCTGCGCCTGCTGGTGCTCGAAGACCTGGCGCCCTACCCCTTCCTCTTTCGCGAATGCGTGAGTGCCGGCGAGCCGCTAAATCCCGAGGTGATTCAGGCCTGGCAGCGCGGTACGGGCGTGCTGCTGCGCGATGGCTACGGTCAAACTGAGAGCACGGCCATGATATACAACCTGCCCGGCAGTGCCGTGCACTTGGGCAGCATGGGCCGGCCCTCGTTTATGTACGACATCGTTATTGCCGACGACGACGGCACTACCCTGCCCGACCTGGCCGAGGGCCACATTGCGGTGCGCACCGACACGGGCCGGCCCAACGGCTTGTTCACCGAATATTTTGGCGAGCCCGCGCGGGCGGCCAGCGTGTTCCGGCACGGCCTGTACTACACCGGCGACAAGGCCTACCGCGATGCCGACGGCTACCTCTGGTTTGTGGGCCGCGATGATGACGTGATAAAATCGAGCGACTACCGCGTGGGGCCATTCGAGGTCGAAAGCGTGCTCGTCGAACATCCAGCCGTGGTTGAGGCCGCCGTAGTGGGCGTGCCGCACCCCATCAAGGGCCACGAAATCAAGGCTTTCGTGATTTTAACGTCGGGCACGAGCCCTACCCCCGCGCTGGCCCGCGAACTTTTTGCTTACAGCCGCGCCCATTTGGCACCCTACAAAATGCCCCGCGTGCTAGAGTTCGTAGCCGAATTGCCCAAGACTATCAGCGGCAAGATTCGCCGCGTCGAGCTGCGTGCTCGCCCAGCCCAGTTGCCCGGCCAGGCTAGCCAAGCAGAGTTTTTCTACGAGAAAGAATAAGCCTGCTACGGGTTGCGGCGGCCGCTGCGCCACTCGGTTGTCTACCGCGTTTGCCTGCCGCAACTGTCGAGTTATGAGAAACAAAAACCTTAATAAATGGCATAATACGATAACAGGAAAAAATATAAACTTGCTAGCTAAGCTGCTGCCCTAGCGCAGGCTGTTCTTTTTTCCTATCTTTGGCAAGAATGCGTTTCGAAGCATTCATTATCACTTACTTACAATAGACTTGTAGGCGCTAAAATCAAAGGCCCACGCGGCTCCTACAACCGGGCTGCTCGTGCCACGCCACGGCTTATTTATCAGCTAACGCCGCTGTCACCTGTCCCTACCCCTCCCTAGTAACCCCCAAAGCACTTACCCCCGAATGAGCTGCTAATTCTTGGTCAGTATTTTCTGGGTTGAGCGCCTTTGGCTCCTTCCTGTTTCAACTCACGCTAGCTACTATGAAAAGAAACTGTTACGCACACTTTTTTTCACTTATCATAGCCTTGCTGCTGGGGACAGCGCAGCAGGCTGCGGGCCAGAGAACCCAAATCAGAGGGTTTGTAGATGTCGTCTCGTATTACCAAAACGGTAAATTAAATTTTGGCCTTGGCGAACAAGACTTATTTATTACCTCAGAAATAACCCAGCGCTTATCGTTTCTGGGCGAAACAGTTTTTAAGTATTCGTTTGATTCGCCTACCAGCTTTAATATTAGCGTGGAGCGAATAATTCTGAAATACAATTATGCCGGCAATCACAGCGTATTGATTGGCAAGCACCATACACCGATTAATTATTGGAATGATACGTATCACCACGGTCGGGTATTCTTTCCTACCGTTGAGCGGCCTTTATTATTTGCGCAGGGCTTTATTCCACTTCATACCACGGGCGTTAGCTTGCAAGGCCAAAATCTGGGCCGGCTGCGGTTTGGTTACGATGCCATGCTGGGCAATGGCTTAGGCTCGGGCGATATTGAGGATAATAATCCTTTCAAATCTCTTACGCTAGCCGCGCACGTGAAGCCTACTAATGGCTTACGCATTGGTGCTTCCTACTACCACGATGTTATTTCGAAAGGAAGCACGATTCACAATCATTACGGAGGAACTAGCACGGTAGCACCTGGCCGGATAAGCCAAGATATCCTGACGGGCTCTATCGTGTACAACGATTCCGTTTTCCATAAAAAATTCGAGGTGCTGGCCGAAAGCAGCATGGCCATGAATCGGTCGGATAGCCTTGGCACGCAACGGGCCATTGCTTCGTATGCCTACGCGGGCCTGCGAGTCACCGACAAAATTATTCCTTACGTCAGAGTTGATGACATCCAATATGGCAGCAAAGAGGTCTATTTTATGGATAATAATACCCGCTCGTACGTCGGCGGGGTGCGCTACGAGATAAGTTATTTAGCTGTGGTTAAGCTTGAATACCAGCACACTAAAAGCCACATGAACAATATCTCCGATAATATTATTTTCCAGATTGCCGTCGGATTTTAAAGCGCTATTCTCATGAACTACGTCTACCGCTTTGCTTTCAAAGTATTTCTACTTAGCATTTATTTTCAGCTGCCTGCCCGCTCGCAAGACATAAGCTTATCCGTAATTACCAGCGGCAAAAGCGCACCATCCGAAATGAAATTGGCGCAGCTTAAAGCGACGATGAGAGGCGAAAGGTTGCGTTGGCCCGATGGCAGTAAAGTAATTATAGCGCTTCTAAAAACTACTACTCCCATCGGCACAAATACCAGCAGAAAAATCTACAATATGAGTGCGAATGAATTAAATAAATATTGGCTCGCACTGGTATTCCAAGGAAAGGCCGATGCGCCAAACTTCTTCAATTCAGAAGCTGAGCTAGAGGAATTTGTTTCTCAGACGAATGGCGCCATTGGCGTGGTCAATCATCCATCTGCAAGCAATAAAGTAATTCTTATTGATGGCCAAAGGTCTTTGTAAGTAAACTAGTATTCATTCTACAAGAGCTTTCGCTATGCACCCTAAGTTACGCAATTCATTTATTCTTTCAAGCTTGCAGCACATTCGCTTGACTGTAAAGACTAAGATATGGCTGACCGTAACGACGATAGTATTACTTTTTTCTTTTTTCGTGTTATTTTATGTACCGGCTATTCAGGAGCGAAATCTTTTGAATAACTTTAATAAAGAAGTGCAGAACCACGCCAATACCGTGGCACTGGGGGTGAAGATTGCCATGACCGAGCAAAACTTCCAAGGCGTTCAAACTGCCATGGATTTTGTTAAGCAAGACCCTTTGCTGCGATTTGTGAGTTTAATTCAAACCGACACTACTTGGAACGCGCAGCACAATCGCTACCAAATAACCAAAACTATCTTTAAAACTTATCCGGAAAAGAAAAAGATAAACATTAATGCGCTGTCGGACGACTCTACGGTAGTAAAGCGTTCGAGCTTTACCTCAGCCATGATGAAAGGCGAAATATTACTGGCCTTTTCAACTAAAGAAATTATTCAGAGCAAACGACAGATCAGAGCTACTTCGCTCTTTTTTAGTTTTCTGGTATTTAGCATCGGCATAATAATCGGCTTTGGCTTAGCTAGGAATATTTCCGTTCCAATATTAAAATTAAGGGACGCCGCGACCAGGGTAGGGCGCGGCGACCTTACGCAGCGGGTAGTCAGCAAATCGCAGGATGAGATTGGTGAACTGGGGATTGTCTTCAATAAAATGGTGACGGATTTAGCAACCGCTCGCAAGGAACTGGAAAACCGCACTACTGAATTGATGGTGGAAAAGAAGAAGTCGGATGACTTGCTGGCAGGTTTGCAGCAAACACTGGCGGACCTGAAAGACACGCAGGAGCAATTAATCAGGCAGGAAAAATTTGCTTCTATTGGCCAGCTAACCAAAGGCTTGGTTGACCGATTGCTTAATCCACTGAGCTATATTACCAACTTCGCGGCTGTATCTAACGAGCTTCTAGAGGAAAGCAAGGAAATGCTTGGTGCAAGCAAATTTGCCACTGATGCTTATACGCAAACGGAAGTGCTACCCCTGCTTACCGTTGTTGAAAACAATATCGAAAAAATCAAGAACCATGGCTCTAGCTTAACCAGAATAGTAAGAAGCATGGACAAGCTGCTGCAAAGCAAAGCCACGGCGTTTATTGAAAGTGATATTAATGATTTTATCGAAACCCAGCTAAGCAGTTATAAACAGGAGATAGAAGCTACCTATAGCAGCACACCGTTAAAATTTAAACCGGGAAGTAATCTAAAAAATCATTCTGCAAAAATATTACCAGCAGAAATGAGCTTTGTTCTATTCAGCATTTTGAATAACGCCATGTATTCTCTACATGAAAAAACCACAAAGCAACTTGCCTTTCAACCCTGGCTTGTAGTCGAAACTTCCTTTTATGACGAACACGTGGAAATACGTATTCGAGACAATGGCACAGGAATTTCAGATACCGAAAAGAGCCAGTTATTTTCTCCGTTTTTTACTACCAAGCCTACCTCCAAAGGCACCGGGCTCGGGTTATTTATTAGTCAGGATATTGTGCGGGCGCACCGGGGTAGCATCGCGGTGGAGAGCAAGCCGGAAACCTACACGGTCTTCACTATTTCCCTACCCCTCTCATCGGCGGCAATAAGTTAGGGAGGCGCGACGCACGGAATGCCCTGTACGCACAAACGCGCCGCTGGCCCTGGGGCCAGCGGCGCGTTTGTGCGCAGCTTTGCAAACTGCTAGGACTTCTTTTCGGCTATCGGAAACTTGTCCAGGATGTCTTTGGCCGACTTGCTGAACTCGCTGCCCAGGCGCCCGGGGTCGTTGACCGGGTCGGCGACGGAGCCGCGCCACACGAGGTTGTTGGTACGCCGGTCGATGAAGTCAATTATCAGCGTGCCTTCGGTATACTGCTCGGTGTGGGCCGTTTGGTAGTAGCTCGGCGAGTACCAGTAGCCATAATTGATGGGCAAGTAGGCGCCGCGGTAGCCCACGGCGTAGGGGTAGGCAAAGCCAGCGCCGGGCTGCGTGTTGTAAACGGTGCGCTCGGCCTGGTCCACATACGTGTGGGTGGTAACGAGCAAATCGGGGTTACGCTCTACTTCACGCAGGCCGCGCTTGCTTAGCTCGCTGCCAATGGCCTGCTTGATACGGTCTTGCGCGATGGGGCTTTGCAGCAACGGGTTGGCATTGCCGTTGGTTTTTACGTCGGTTTGGGCAAAGTCGAAGGTGCGGTACTTGCTGAAGTTGACGTTGGCCCGTTGCTCGACGTTCACGGCGGGCGCACAGCCGCTGAGGCTGGCTCCGAGGGCTAGGGATAAGCCTAACAGAATCTTTTTCATGTAATAGAAATAAGTAAAAGTTGAATCTTGCTTAGATACCTCCAAACGTCGCCTAGGGTTGCGGCCGAGTTTACTCGAACGCGCGGCACGGCGCGGCCGTACTGGGTAGCAAACGCTACCGGGCACGGACGCATCTTTACCTTATGGAAGGACTAACGAAAATTGCGGACCTGGGAAAGCCCCGCGTCGTCATTGTAGGCGGCGGCTTTGGCGGGCTGGCCCTGGCCAAGGCACTGGCCAATGCGCCGGTGCAGGTCGTACTCATTGATAAGCAGAACTACCACGGATTCTGGCCGTTGCTGTACCAGGTAGCTACGGCGAGCCTGAACGCAGACAGTATCGTGTCGCCGTTTCGTAAGATCCTGACTGGGCAGGACAACTTCTACTTTCGCATGGCCGAAGTGAAGTCAATCGACGCTGCGGCGCAGGTAGTGGAAACCTCTATCGGGCAGGTGCGCTTCGACTACCTAGTGCTGGCGACTGGCACTACCTCCAACTTTTTTGGCGATAAGCAGATGGAAAAATATTCCATCTGCCTCAAAAGCGTGACCGATGCCATTGAGCTGCGCAATACGCTGCTCTCCAATTTTGAGCAAGCCTTGCAAATCGGTGACGTGGAGCAGCTCAATAGTATGCTCGACTTCGTGATTGTGGGCGGCGGCCCTACCGGCGTCGAAATGGCTGGGGCGCTAAGCGAACTGCGGGCTCACGTATTTCCGCGCGACTACCGCGAGCTCGACCTCAAGCAGATGGATATTCACCTAGTCCAGAGTGGGCCGGTGCTGCTCAAAGGCATGTCGGCTGAGGCATCGGCGCACGCCCTCAAGTACTTGGAAGAGCTGGGCGTGCAAGTGTGGCTCGACAACCGGGTAACTTCCTATGACGGCTACACGGTGAAATTGAAAAGCGGCGAGCAGCTCGTGACGCGCACGCTCATTTGGGCGGCGGGCGTTACGGGGGCACCTATAGCGGGGCTGGCCCCCGAGGCTCTCCTCAAATCGAACCGCTACCAGGTCAACGAATTCAACCAGGTGGCGGGCTACGACCACATTTTTGCCCTGGGCGACATTGCCCAGATGACCGCTCCCGCCTACCCCGAAGGCCACCCGCAAGTGGCGCAGCCGGCCATTCAGCAAGGCAAGCTATTGGGCCAAAACATTGAGCGGCTGCTCCAGAAGCAGCCCTTACGGCCCTTCAAATACGACGATAAAGGCACGATGGCAACCATTGGCCGGCACCGGGCAGTGGGTGATATTCAGATCTTTGGCAAGCAATACCACATTACGGGCTGGCTGGGCTGGCTCGCGTGGAGCTTTGTGCACGTGCTGGCCCTGGTGGGCTTTCGCAATCGCATAACCGTGTTTTTGGCCTGGGGCTGGAATTACATCACCCAAGACAAAGGCATGCGCTACATCATTGGCAAGGCCAAGGCGCCACTGGAAGAAAAGCAGCTCGACGAGAAGGCCATTGTCTAATAAACGCTTGCGCTGCCTACCCCCCACCCATGCTACAAAACTTGCCGAGTAGGCAGGGGGTAGGGCTGGTACTCCGCACCCACTGCCCACACGGCAACGGTGCTTAACGTGTGAGTTTTTGTGCTGCTAAGTGGCCGTCTCACAGGCGCACATTGAAGGCCAACGGCTGCACCACCAGCCCCTGCACGTAGCTGCTGTACGCCACCCGCACGCCCGCCTCGACGGGTGTGCGCAGGTGAAATACGTTGAATAAGGCCATAAAATCGGCGCCCACGTTGCGGTAGTCCTGGTAGAGGCGCGTGGGCACGAGCGGGCCGCCAGCTACCAGGCGCAGCGGCACCACGCTGCTGCCCCGGGCCAGGTCAAAGAACGCGGTAGCCCGCAGGCGCTGCACATACAGCACCCTACCCACCGACCAGTGCACAAAGGCCAGCGGCAGGCTGTAGTCGGCGCTACCCACCGCCAGGCGGTCAAAACTCACGTAGCTCGTTTCGGCCCTCGGAAAGGAAATAGCCGCCGCAAAATTGTACTGGCTTTGCTGCTGGTACTGAAAGCCGCCGCGCAGCCGCAGGGCGTGGTGCCGGGCCAACCCCGGCAAGTACACCGAGGACTGCACACCTACCTGGCTGGCTTGCAGCGCGGTGCCAAACGGCGTGGTGCGGTAGGTAGCCAGCAGCGTGGCGCCCCCACGTGGGGCCACATCGCGGGCACTCTGCTTGAGCTGGCTGGCGTAGCTCAGGTAGGTCTGGATGGCGTGCAGCGGCGCCGTGGGCCCGGTTTCGCTGCGGCTGCGCAGGGTAGGCGCGTAGTTGAACACCCGCTCGTGCAGGTAGTAAGCACCCACCGTGAGCGCCTGCAAGTACTTGGAGCGCGTGAGCACTAACGGCAGGCGCACGCCGGCCAGCAGCCGCGCATACTGCCACTGGGTACCGCGCAGGCTATCGAGCGGCGCGGCGCGGTCGAAGTAGCGCGTCGCGTTGCGCCCGCCGTAGGTGGCTTCCACATCCAGTACGGGGTAGCGGCCCTGGTAGCTGAGCGCGCCGGTAGCGGCCAGCGTGCGCTCGGTCTGGTCGTAGCTCAGGCCCGCAAATAGCTGCGTGGTGCTCAGAAAATCTTGCGAACGCACGCCCAGGCTCACCGCGTTGCCGGCCGGGCTTTGCACCACGCCGTAGCTGAACACCCGAAACGCGTGCGCCAGCGGCCGGTAGCGCCGCACGCCGTAGCGCGGCCCCGCCGAGTCGGGCGAGGCCAGCAATGCTGTGATGCGCGCCGCGCCAGGCTCGCCGGCCGCCAGCGCGGCGGTGTAGGGCTCGGGCGCGTCGGTGCGGGCGGGGGCGGGCAGGATGGTCCAGGTGGCGGGGTCGAGGGGCAGCTCGACTATGCGGGCGCCGGTGGCGCGGTAGTCGTGCAGCGCCAAGTGGCGGCCGTCGGGGCTCACGGCTGCGTGGTAGGCGCCGTAGGGCCGGTTGGTGACCTGGTAGGTCTGGCCCGACACCACATTCACCGCGCAAATATTGTCTACCCCCGATTGCGGCGAATTATACAGCACGTAGTCGCCCCACGGCTGCGGGTTGGCCACGTTGACGTTGGCCACCGGCAGCAGGTTTTTTGCAGTGCCGTGGCCAGGCTCCAGCAGCTGTAGCGTTTTGCCGGCCGCGCTCAGCGCCACCACCACCACGCGTTGGCCATCGGGCAGGAAGCGCGGTTGCTGGTAAAAATCATTGCGCGGGTTGGGCAGCGTGCGCAGCACTTGGCCCGTGGCCGCATCCAGCACCACCAAGGCGTGGTGGTACGCCTCGTCGGTGCGCACGGCCACCAGCTGGTGGCCGTCGGGCGAGAGCGCGGCGGCGGCGTAGCGCTGCCCCCGGCCCAGGCGCGTGAGCCGGCCGGTCTGCAAATCCAGCACTTTTAGCTCAGAGTAGATGCGCTGGCCCCAGCGCGGGTCTTGCCGAAACTCGGGCCACACTACCCTACCCCCCCCTACCGACAGCAACTGTGGAATATTCTGCAAGCCCAGCGTAAACACGCGCTTTTCGCGGCCGTGGCGGTCCAGACGTACTAGCTGAGCAATGTCGCCCAGCCCGCTTTTCAGCGCCACCACGGTGCTATCGTCCACGTACTGCGGAAACTGGTACTGCGTGAATACGCGTGGTGCAACCTGCCCGGCAAACTCGCGCACGGCGGTGGGGGTAGGGCGCGCCACCTGCTGCGCGCGCCAGGTCGAG
>Ga0160429_1000370_pt1 | contig 46906 bp, 39 predicted proteins | sample SolpanmetagenomR_FD_108199 | JGI IMG/M metagenome (GOLD analysis project Ga0160429, IMG submission 108199) | Solar panel surface microbial communities from Lawrence Berkeley National Laboratory, California, USA - R | ecosystem: Engineered > Built environment > Solar panel > Unclassified ... | reverse complement strand
GGCCGGGCGAGGTAGAAATCATGCTGCTGGATGATAAATCGGCGGAGGAGTATCGGCAGCTAAACCAGGTGGTGGTCCACCAGCCCAGTGTGCGCTACGCCGAGCTGCCAGCCAACGTGGGCCGCGCGGCCATCCGCAACCAGCTGGCGGCTAGCGCTAAGCATATGTGGCTGGTGCTGCTGGATAATGACAGCCTGCTGCCCGATGGGCAGTTTCTGGCCCGCTATGCGCAGGCCATGCGCGAGCAGCCGGGCGCCGCGCTTTTCATTGGGGGCACCAGTTACCTCCCTACCCCCCCCGCTGACCCTAAACTTTATCTGCGCTGGCACTACGGCCGCGCCCGCGAGATGCGTCCTGCCACCGTGCGCCAGCGCGACCCCGGCGGCCAGCTCAGCATCAATAATGCGTTGGTGAAGCGTGAGTTACTAGCGCGCTACCCCCTCGATGAACGCTTGAGTGGCTACGGCCACGAGGATACCCGCTTTGGCCTGGAGCTAGCGCGGGCCGGGGTAGCCGTGCGCCACCTGGATAACCCAGTGCTGCACGATGGCCTAGAGCCTGCCGCCGTATTCCTGGCCAAAAGCCACCAGGCGGTGCGCAACCTTGCCCAAGTGCTGCGCACCGATGGCCTAGGGGCCGATACGCGGCTGGTGCAAGCGGCTACTCGCCTGCGCCGGCCCGGGCTGGCCGGGGCGGCCCGGGCCACGCTGGCCGCGCTAGAGCCGGCGCTACGGCGCCACTTGCTGGCGGCTCGGCCCAGCCTGCGGGCGCTCGATGCGCTAAAGCTGCTCTGGCTGCTGCAGGAAATGGGGTAGGGGCGCCGGGGCGGCCAGTATCTTTGGCGCTGTCGATTTTTTACTTACTGCGCGTGCCCGATTTACTGCCCATTCACTTGCTCGACCTCGCCGCCGAGCACGCTACGTACCAAGCCGAACTGGATGCCGCCTGGCGCGCTACGGTGCAGCAAGCGGCCTTCATTCAGGGGCCGGCCGTGGGTGAGTTTGCCGCCGAACTGGGGGCGCATCTGGGTGGTGCGCACGTGGTGCCCTGTGCTAATGGCACCGACGCGCTGACCCTGGCGCTCCTGAGCCTGGCCCTACCCCCCGGCGCGGAGGTAATCGTGCCGGCTTTCACCTACGTGGCCACGCTGGAAGCTGCCGTGCTGCTGGGGTTGAAACCCATCTTGGTCGACGTATTGCCTGATACCTTCAATCTCGACCCGGCGGCGGTGCGGGCGGCCTTCACCCCGCGCACCGGGGCAGTGATGGCGGTGCATTTATTTGGTCAATGTGCTGATTTAGAAGAGTTAATTAAAATTTGCCGGGCAGCAGGCATGGCCTTAATTGAGGATAACGCCCAGGCGCTGGGCGCCACATTTAGCTTTGCCAACGGCGAAACGGCCTATGCAGGCACGGTGGGCGAGGTGGGTACGACCTCCTTTTTTCCCAGCAAAAATCTGGGTTGCCTCGGCGATGGCGGGGCGCTCTTCACTGGTGATGCGGCCCGCGCGGCCCTGCTGCAGCAGCTCGCCAACCACGGCCAAAGCCAGAAATACCTGCACCAGCGCATCGGCCTCAACTCGCGCCTGGACACCCTGCAAGCCGCCCTGCTGCGCGTGAAACTGCGCCACCTGCCCGCTGCCCAAGCCGCCCGCCAGGCCGTGGCCGCCCGCTACGACGCGGCGCTGACCAGCCTGCCCGGCTTGCAGATTCCGGCGCGTGACCCGCGCAGCAGCCACGTGTTTCACCAGTACACTATTACCGTAGGAGAGGGGGGTAGGCGCGATGCCTTGCAGCAACATTTGAAAGCGCATGGTGTGCCGAGCGCCGTTTATTACCCCCTGCCGGTGCACCAGCAGCCTGCCTACGCATACCTGGGCTACCGAGTGGGGCAGTTTCCGGTGGCCGAGCGGCTGTGCCAGCAGGTACTGTCGTTGCCCGTGCACCCGGGGCTGACGGCGGGGCAAGTGGCGTATGTAGCGGAGCAGGTAGGTTACTTTTTCATCTAGGTTAGATAAAAGGGCATGAAAGCCTGTTGGCTCCCCTATGTCCGTCACAATATTATTGCTGCTGGGCTGCTCCTTGCTACTATAATAAGCAGTATCACAGGTGGCTTTCTGCTACAGAATATTATAGCTGAGGACCAGGCTCTCAACCCAACCCTTAATGGTGAATCGGGCGGTTTTATCGTGCTAATAATGTGGGGCCTGGCGATCTACACCATGCCTTTTGGCTTAATGGCATTGGGTAGGGCGTTGCGACATGACAGTGCACCCATGCCTTTATGGGTTCTACTTTTAGGGTTGCTACCAACAATTTGGTTGGGGATGACTTTTTTGTGGCTTTTCTGGACCGATTTCGCGTAGCGAAGACGAGGCTAGAAGCGATTCCAAACGTTGATTAGACCTATTAGCACACTGTCTGCTGCGCCCGTGCACTTTGCCATATGTGGCGTGGGCCACATCGGTCGGCGCCACGCGGCGCTGGTGGCACGCCACGCCGGTGCGCAGCTAGTGGCGCTCGTTGATGTGCGCGCCGAGTTGCGGGCTGGCCTAGCGGCCGAGTTTCCCGGCGTACCGTTTTTTCTGTCGCTCGAAGAATACTTGCAAAGCGGGCCCGCCGCCGATGTGCTTACCGTGGCCACGCCCAACGGCCTGCACGCGCCCCAGGCCGTGGCCGGCCTGCGCGCCGGTCTGCACGTGGTTATCGAAAAACCCATTGCGCTGCGTAAAACCGACGCCGAACTGATAGTGCACACGGCCCTGCAAACCGGCCGCCTGGTTTTTGGGGTGATGCAAAACCGCTACTCGCCGCCCGCCGCCTGGCTCAAGCAAGTGTACGACGAAGGCCGGCTGGGCGAGATATTTCTGGTGCAGCTCAACTGCTTCTGGAACCGCGACGCGCGCTACTACCAAGCCGGCGGCTGGAAGGGCACCCAGGTCCTCGACGGTGGCACGCTCTTCACACAGTTCAGCCACTTCGTGGATTTGCTGTACTGGGTGTTTGGTGATATTACCAATATCACGGCGCGTTTCCGAGATTTCACACACGCAGGCATCACCGAGTTTGAAGACAGCGGCCTTGTCACGTTTGACCTAGTGCGGGGGGGGAGCGGCACGCTCAGCTACAGCACCGCCGTGTGGGACCGCAACCTCGAAAGCTCGCTGACCGTGGTGGCCGCCCGCGGCTCGCTCAAGCTGGGCGGCCAGTACCTCGACAAAGTCGAGCACTGCCACCTGCAAGACTACGCCCTACCCCCCCTGCCGCCCACCAACCCCGCCAACGACTACGGCCCCTACCAGGGCTCGGCTGCCAACCATGTGCAGGTAATCGAGAACGTGGTCGATACGGTGCAAAAGCGCAGCTTCGCCACCACCAATGCCCTCGAAGGCCTGAAAGTAGTGGAGATAATCGAGCGGATTTACGCCCTGCGCTGAGCTAGGAGCTACGGCTTAGCGCAGAGCTGGCACGGCAGTCGCAGCCACTGGTACTGGCGGGGCAGGGCGCGAAGAGGCCCGTAGGCGCTGGTGTAGTGGTTTCTCGACCCATTTATACAGCCCAATCGATAGCAGACTGTAGGCCACCAGCCGAAACAGCACATTCTCAGAAATTTCGCGCCCAAAAAAATCGTCGATAAAACCTTGGTGAATCAGGTAAAAGACGTATGAGCTTTTGCCAAGCAAGTCGAAAAGCTTGGTTTGCAAGAGCAGCCGCAGCCAGCTACGCTCCTGAATGAGCCCCCAGAGCAGCGCGGCCACTGGCAATGGCAGCAGAAGATTGGTAAGGGGAATGTACCGGACGTAAAAAGCCTGTTCACTCGTGAACGGGCGGTGCTCATTTAGCGCCATTGCCAGCATGCACGCCCCGATGCCTACTACGCCCAGCCACGTAAAGCGACTGCCACCTGCTGCTTGACGCCCAGCACTAGCGTGCCGATTGAGCCAAAAGGCGAGGGCGATGCCAATAAAAAACTCGACGCAACGCCCAAAAAACGTGCGGCATAGCATAAACACTACGTCACCCATCAAGCCATAATAAGGTAAAAACCGGGTGCATACCGCAACTAGCAAGAAACCCGTGGCCAGGAATAACAAGGGGTATAAACCAAAATTCCAGCGATTGCGCCGCAGCCCCAGCAGTAAGAAGGGCGCGCACAAGTAAAAGCTTTCCTCAATCGTTAAGGTCCACGCCGTGCCCATGCCCAGCAGCCAAAAGTCCTTGAAGTAGCCGCGGGTAAGCGTCAGGTTGAGCAGGACACTGAACACCTTGTCAAAAAGTGTGAAGCTGCGTGTCCATTCATCCCAGTCATACTGGGGGCGAACAATCATCACGGCGAAGGTGAGGACGGTCAGTAAAAAATAAACGGGATAAATGCGGGCAAACCGATTTTGCATGTACTGCCGAAACCAAGGTCCCTTTAGGGTAAGGCTGCGCCCATAGCGATTCGTAATCAGAAAGCCGCTCAGCACGAAGAATACTGATACGCCAATGTGGCCCTGCTGTACCAGCCGTAAGGTCCACTTACTAAATAACGGTAGCGTATCCGTTGGAGTAGTCTTGACGCAGTGGTAAAAGAATACCAAGTACGCCACCACCGCTCGAAGGCCTGTAAGAGCAGCAAAATAGCGGTTGGTAGCATGCAAATGCTTTGTAGTAGAAGGTGTAAGCATTGGCAAGGGGGTGAGGGGGTAAGGGACCTGCCAAATATAAATTAAGCTAGGCACATTGGCAACTATTGCCTTGCTCTGCTCGCGGCAGCAGGCTGGCGGGTAGCGGCCTTAGGTCCTACCTTTGCGCCGTCGGGCAGCCTCCTCAAGCCCGCTTGTTTTTTATAAAAGAGGCGCTGAGAGATAGGCTCTGCGAGGCGCTGGCACCCGAAGGAAGGTGTTCTAACTAGGCTTGACTACCGCTGGCTCAGGGCGACTACGCACCGGCCCGGCGGGTTCTTTAGGCGGGGCTACGTAACCCGCGCTTCATCACATTATGCTGAAAAAATCACTGGAGCTGCTGCGGCAGGAAGCGGCCGAGTCAGGCGCGGGCACTCTCAAGCGCACGCTCAACGGCGTGAGCCTCATCGGCTTGGGAATTGGGGTTATTATTGGGGCGGGGCTGTTTTCGCTCACTGGCCTGGCGGCGGCCAACCACGCGGGGCCGGCCGTAACGCTCTCCTTTGTGGTGGCAGCCGTGGGCTGCGCATTTTCGGCCCTGTGTTACGCCGAATTTGCGGCGCTGGTGCCGGTGGCGGGCTCGGCTTACACCTACTCCTACGCCACCATGGGCGAGCTATTTGCCTGGATAATTGGCTGGGACCTCGTGCTCGAATACTCGGTGGGCGCCGCTACGGTGGCCATTAGCTGGTCGCAGTATCTGTTGAAATTCTTGGAGAAATACGGCCTGCACCTGCCCGCCCGCTTTGTGCTGTCGCCTTTCGAAACGGCTACGCTGCACGATGGCTCGGTGGTGCACGGCTACGCCAACTTGCCGGCCATGCTGGTGGTGCTGGCCATCACGGCGGTTATTATTCGGGGCACGTCGGGCTCGGCGTGGTTCAATGCGCTGGTGGTGGCCCTCAAGGTGGCCGTGGTGCTGGTGTTCATTGCGCTGGGCTGGAAATATATCGACCCGGCCAACTACCACCCCTTCATCCCGGAGAATACTGGCAAGTTTGGCGAGTTTGGCTGGAGCGGCGTGTTGCGCGGCGCGGGCGTTATCTTCTTCGTGTTCATCGGCTTCGACATCGTGGCCACAATGGCCCAGGAAACTAAGAATCCGCAGCGCAATATGCCCATCGGCATCCTGGGCTCGCTGGTGGTGTGCACCATCTTGTTCGTACTTTTTGGCTACGTACTCACCGGTTTGGCCAACTATACCGAGTTTAAAAACAGTGCCGCGCCGGTGGCTATCGCCATCGAAAAAACGCCCTACGCCTGGCTTAGCGGGGCCATCATTCTGGCTATTCTCATCGGCTACACGTCGGTCATTCTGGTCGATTTGCTGGGGCAGTCGCGGGTGTTTTTCTCCATGTCGAAAGACGGCCTCCTACCCCCCGCTTTTTCCAAAATTCACCCGAAGTTTCGTACGCCGGTGCAGTCCAACCTGCTGCTAGGCGTGTTCATTGCTGTGTTTGCGGGCTTCGTGCCCATCAACATTGTGGGTGAAATGGTGAGCATTGGTACGTTGCTGGCCTTTGTGATGGTGTGCCTCGGCATCATCATTCTGCGCAAAACCGACCCCGACGCGCCGCGCAGCTTCCGCACGCCGTGGGTGCCGCTGGTGCCCATCCTGGGCATCATTACGTGCCTAGTGATGATGGCTAGCCTGCCCTGGGAAACCTGGCTACGCCTGGCCGTGTGGCTAGCTATCGGCATGGCCATCTACTTTGGCTACGGCAAAAAGCACAGCAAATTGCGCCAGGCGACGGAAGGCAAATTAGTGGAATAAATAGCCCATTTGTCGCTTTTTAGCGAACACTTACCTCGTCAATTCTCTTGTGTAGGAAGGCCGCCCCGGTAGTTTGCCGGGGCGGCCTTTTTTACGAACGTATGACCGAGCTCCTCACCGCCCAGCAAACCGACCGCATCATCGAAATGGCCTGGGAAGACCGCACGCCTTTCGAAGCTATTCTGGCCCAATTCGGCCTGGCCGAACCGGCCGTTATCGTGTTGATGCGCCGCGAGCTAAAGCCGGCCTCTTGGCGCCGCTGGCGCGCCCGCGTGCAAGGCCGCGCCACCAAGCACCAAGCCAAGAGTACCGTCGATGACGCCCGCTTCAAGTCTGATTTGCAGCGCAGCATTACGCGCAATAAAATCTCGAAACGGGGATAGGGGTAGGGCTTTTGTTTAGCCGAGTTATATCCGTTTTGATGTGGTGCGGGGCTTGCCCCGCTCGTCGTCGAACAGTAGCGCTGGGGCAAACCCAGCCGCCAGGTAGAGGTAAGCCCCGCGCCCTACCCCTGTTCGCGTAATGGCAGTTAACACAAAAGAGCCGATTGGTTTGGTGAGCATTGCTCGCCAAACCAATCGGCTCTTTTGTGCCTGTGCTTTGCTACGAGGCTACCGAATTACCAAGCGCTGAGGCTTGCTTACGAAGCCGCTCGCCTGCACTTGCAGCAGGTACACGCCGCCGGCCAGCGAAGCCGGCAGGCTGAGCGTAGCCTCGGGGCCGCCTCGCAGGGCTTGGGTTAGCACTAGGCGGCCGCTCAGGTCGGTAAGCGTTACCTGGGCCACGCTGCCAGCCGCGGCCGGCAGACGCAGCATGACGTAGCCACTGGCTGGGTTGGGGTACATGGCAAACGTAGCGGTGGCCGCCGGGGCCGTAGCCAAGGGGCTGCTGGTGAGGGCCACTGAGGTCACGGCCGAGTAACGGGCTTCGCCCGTGGGGGTAGCCTGGCGCAGGCGGTAAAACGCCTGAGTGGCCTGCGGCAGCGACTGGTCTTGGTAAGTATACACGCGCGCCTGGCTGGTCAGGCCCTGGCTGGCCACGAAGCCAATTTGCTGCCACCGCGTGGTGCCCGCCGACCGCTCCACGGCGTAGCCGTAAGTGTTGGTTTCGTTGGGTAGGGTCCAGGTCAGGGCTACCTCGCTGGGCCGCGGCTGGCTGGCGGTAAAGGTGGTCAGTTGCGTCGAAAGCGGGTTGACGGCCGGCGAAAGTGATCCCAGCGTAAACGCTCCGAAGCGGCTAACCGGCTGGGCCGAAACTACCGAGCCCGCGGCCAGGCTACCATCCAGGCCGCCATTGCCGGCCGTTTCCCACTGCGTGCCCGCGTAGTTGGCTACCTGCACATCACTGGAAAACTCGTCGAGCCCGCTCCGGAATGCGTTCTCCCAAAACAAGCGCACCGTTACGGCGTCGGGTGTGCCAGCGCCGTCCAGAGTCCAGTGCTCTACTTGGCTCACCTCGTTGAGCGGGGTAGCTGCGGTGTGGGTAGGGTAGGCGGCCGCCACGTATTCGGCGGTGAAGGCCGTGGTGGGGTCGGCGGGCGCCGAGATGCCCAGGCGCGCCCAGTGGCCGCCAGCGCCCAATGGAAATACGAAGGCTTGCTGCCCCACTTTGCGCAGGGGGCCATCCACGTATGAGGTGGCACTGCCGCCCGTCGCGGTGGCTTGGTCAGCCAGCGTGAGCAGGGTAGGGGCCGTGGTGCGCACCAAGCCATTGGTGAGCGTGAGCGAACCAGTAACGGTGAGGGGCGTACCCAGCGTCAGTACTTTACCAAGCCCATCCAAGGTGAGGTCGCGCAGGGTGGTAGCCCCCGTGGCACTCAAGGTTAGGCTTTTAGTAATGCGGACGCTTTCGTCGTATGCTGCGGCTTCCAGGTTGAGCGTGCCGCCCTCGGCCAGTAGGGCCAGGCCTTCGGCCAGCGGCGTCTCGGGTGCCGATTGTGGGCTGCGGGCGTCCACATTTAGGTAGCTGAGGGGGGGTAGGGCGCCCGCGGCTGCTACGGCGTCGGGGCTGTTCAGCCACGGCGAGTAGTCGACCAGGCCCGTGGGGGCAAAGGCCGCGCTTTCGGCAAAGCTGGCGGCCGGGCCGCCCAGCGTCACTACAAGGCCACCCGTGCCGGCTGCCCCGCGCACAGCAGTGGCCGTGGTGGCACCCAGCCAGTTTAGCGAGGCGTTGACAGGATTGGTGAGATTCACCGCCCGAATGGCGACGGCGCAGCTATCGAGCCGATTGCCGCGCAGGCTATCTCCCGCCGACACCACCAGCCCATTGCGGCTGATGCTGAAAAACGGTGTGCCGCCGGGGCTGTTCGCCGGCCGGTCCTGCACCTGAATGGCGTGCTGGCACTGTGCCACTACGTTGCCAATCACCTTGTTGTCCGCACCCTCCAGCACCAAGCCAAACCCGTTGTTGTTGTTACCCGAGCTGGTAGCATCGGCCAGGTAGCCCCGAATGGTGTTCTGCTGCACAAAAGCCCCTCCGGTTGTCAGGTCGCCGTTGCGGCCCCCGCCGGCGGCAATCACGTTGCGGTCGCGGTCAATAAACGCGATGCCGGCATTGTCGGCGCTCAGGCTGGCAGCTGCGCCGATGGTGCGAGCAATGTAGTTGCTGCGCACCACGAAGCTGCCGTTGCCGGCACTCCGTCCAGTGCCCGTGCAGGCCTTCAGTTCCAGGCCATTGGCGGCGTTGTTGCGAATAAAATTGCCCTCCAGCAGGGCGGCGATGGTGGTAAAGCTGCCGTCGGCGGCGCGTTCGCCGGCCGCCCCCAGCACGGCCAGCGCGCCGTCCTGGTTTTGGGCAAACTGGCAGTTGCGCACCGTGAGGCCGCTTACGCTACCGTCGTTGACATCCACACCGTTGCGGCGATTAAATTCAAATACGCCGTCTTCGATGAGGATGTCAGCCTTGTGGCCATCCACGATAAATAAGCCCCGGCCCGCCCCGTTGGTGGTGGGGTTGTCGCCCTCGGCCGAGTAGGCGGCCCGCACCCGCCGAAACGTGAGGTGTTGCACGCCCTGCCCGCTGCGCCACAAAATGCCCTGCTGCCGGTTGTGAACCGTTTCCACGTCTTCGACCACAAAGTAAGCCTGCGCCCGGCTGCCATCGGCTTGAATGCCAAAGTCATAGTGCTGCACCGTGAGGCCGGCAATGGTGAGCGGCGCCCCGCTGCTACCCCCTCCCACCGCGATAAATAAGCCGGCTTCACTGGTCTGGGCCGCGGCCGGCAGCAGCCCGCCGTCGAAGATGGTGGCGCTGCCGGGGCGGGCCGTAGCTGTACCGGCTCCCTTCAGATTAATGGATTTAGTGAGCACCACGCGCTCCGAGTAGGTGCCAGCATCGATAAAAATGGTGCGGGTATCGGCGTCGGCCAGGGCCAAGGCGTGGGCCACGGTCGCGAAAGGGGCCGCCGCCGAGCCGTTGCCCGATACGTCGCTACCCGCCTGGCTAGTGTACACGTCGCCGCTCGTGGCACCGTCGTTCACGTAGAGTGCCGCGGCCGCAGTAGCCTGCGCCGCCGCCGGCGTAGCCAGCCCATTGGCGAAGGCAAAAGGCAGCAGAAAAGAAAAAAGTGGTAGTGAATATTTCATGAATGACAGTAAAATGATTATTCGGACGCTTGATATTATTGTACTATTTAATTAAAAATTTTAACGTGAGTTCTTGCCTTTGCCAGGAAATAAAATTTACTAACTAATAATGGTCAAGTATTTATCGAGATAAATAGCCTGGATAAAGATAAAAAATGTTAGGTAAAGCGTATAGCAATTTATAAAATAAATCCGTGATTACAAGCGCGCTACATTTTGCATCATGCAGTTCTGCACAAGGAGACGAACCTGGGGCTCATGGCTTCCTAAATAGTCAAAAGCCAACGACTAAAAGGAGGTAGCCAGGCCCGCCTCAGGAGCCGGTGCCCAACCGCTCTGGTAGCTGCCAGCAGTATAGCGGCCGGCCATTGCCAGCTAAACTTATGCTAGCGCAAAAGTTGACGCGCAGGGGAGGGGTAGGGCAGTCCTCTCTACCCCGGCCCCGCTATCTGTGCCGAAGGTGCCTGGCCACCTACCACCCCAAAAAGAAAAGGTGTCGGCTATTTCTTGCTCAACCCCAGCTTTTGCACCAGTGCCGATACCTCGGGTACCCAGCCACTTAGTAGTAACCCGGTGCCGTAGAGCACCGTGAGCACGCCGCCACGCAACAGCAGCGTAAGCCAGACATTGGGGGGAGTAGGGAGCGCCCAGGCCACGGCCGCCGCGCCGCTCGCCAGCAACAAAATGTATAAAATGCGCCGGTCAAACGGCTGCCACCCAAAGCTGCGCCACACAAACCAAGTGCGCACTAGGTTGATGCCAGCCAGCGCCAGGGCATTGGAAATGGCCGCGCCCGTGAGGCCAAAGCGCGGAATTAGCAGGTAATTGAGGCCGATAATGAGCGCCGACAGGCCCACGTTGAACAGCAAATCGTAGCGGTAGCGTGGGCTCGTGACCACGATAATGCCGTTGACACCCGTGATGCCGTCGGTGAGGCGGCCGGCCAGTAGCAGCAGCACCGCTACCGTGCCGGCCGCGTACTCAGGCCGGTGTATGAGGCTGTAGATGAACGGTAAATTGAGCCCAATGCCGAGCGCCAGGTAGCTGCCGACCGCCGTGGTCAGGCGCGTGGTGCGCTGGTAAAAGGCCTGCATCTGGTCGGTGGCGCCATCCTTCCAATACTCCGCAATGAGGGGGTAGGCGGTTTTATAGAGCGCCCGAAACGGTACTGCCAGCGCCGTGCTGATATTGAGCGCAATGTTGTAAATGCCCGCGTCGGCAAAGCTATGCGAGCCCAGCATCAGCGAGTCGATGGTGACGAGCAGCGTACCCGAGATATTGCCCAGCAGCGCGTAGCCGCCAAAGCGCACTAGCTCGCCCACCGGCCGCACGCGCAGCACCGCCCGCGTGGGCCGCAAGTGCAGCTCGCCAATAACTGCTAAGTAGCCCAGCAGCAGCACCGAAATAAGGGCATAACACCCCAGATAGGCCAGCACAAACGTATCAAACGACCAGTAGCCTGCCCCGTACAGCAGCGCCGAGCCCACAATGAGCAGCCGTTGCAAAATATCGGTCAAAAACGACGAGAACGAGGTGTGAAACAGCGACTTGGTATACGCTTCGAGCAGGTTGTAGAGCAAGATGCACAGCGCCAGCCCCAGCATTACGCCATAGTGCGGCCCCAGCATCGCCGCGTCGTGGGCATACCAGCGCAGCACTAGTGGGCGGCCCAGCCACAGCGCGCCCACTACTACCACAAATACGGCCAGCGGCACGCCCAGCAGCAGCGGCAAAAACCCCGAATGCCCCGTTTCCCGGTTGCGGAAATACGGGAAATACCGCATGGTCGTGTTCGTGAAGCCTAGCGCCGACACCAGCGCGCCCATCGTGGCCAGCGACACCAGCACCGACAGCAGCCCCAGCTGCGCCGGCGCCAGTAGCCGCGGCAGCACCAGCGTCGTGTTGACGAAGCCAATGCCCAGCCCGGCGTAGGAAATAACGGTGTTGCGCAGACTTTGGCGCCGAACGATACCCAAAATTTAAGTAGAGGTAGGACTTATGAAATAGGAGCCAGGTCGGCAGATTCGGCAGTAAATACCTGCCAGATTTCGTGGCCCGTAAGAAATTCGGTGCCTTGTCGTTGCAGATGGCGCATTATTTCATGAAATTGGTGCGGACCATTTTGAGTATTGACGGGGTCGAAATTCTCGTTGTGCCAAAGCACCGAGGCGACGCCACCAAATTTTTTTATTTCGGCAAAAATCGGGCGGAGCACGGGCAGAATCTCGTCGGGGCTAAGCTGCAAATACGCCGGGTGGTGCAAGGTCGTATCCATCACCGTGAGCGGAATTTCCAGGAAAGTGGCCGCGCGCCCGGTCAGAAAATCAAACGGGTAAAACGGCAGGCAGTAGCTATGGCGAAAGCCCACGTGCTCGGCAAATCCCAGCGTGCTATCGTAGTTAAAGCCAGTGTTATCTACCACCGAAACGGTTAGGCGCGGCTCCCAGCACAGGTAGTGAAAGCGAATACCCCACAGCAAGTGGTTGGCTTCCGATTCGACGTGTAGCCTTTCCGCATTGGTGGCCGTGCCGATGCTGCCGTGCATGGCTATGGGGCAACCTTGGCGGCGCAGCGCATCGAGGCGCCGCCACAGCTTGGTGGTCATGGGGTAGTCGGCGTTGGGCGTGCCGTTGGCGGCCGGCTCATTTACGGGCAACATAAAAAACGTCGACCGGGCGCCGTAGCGCGCTGTGGCAGCGGCCACGGCTTCGAGTTTGTCCCAGGGGTCGGGTTGCGTGAGGTGCTCCCACAGCAAGTTGCCAAACAAGCCAGGTTTCTGCTGCTTTAGTGCGGCTTTGGCGGGCGCCTTCCAGCCACTGCGCATATTATCGACATCGTGCGAAATAAAAGTCGCAAAATCGGCTCGTCCGGGTCCCCAGCGGCGTGGTGCCAGCGGCTGCCCACTCACGTGTTCAACGGCCGTCCGCAGCACGTCGAAGTAATAATTGACTACCGGCAGCGTCAGAAAATCATATGTTTTCTGCACGCTGGCCGCGTAGGGAAAGCGCCGGTGCTGGTCGCGCTCTGACGAAAAAAATTCCTGCCAGCCACTGAGCAAATAAAAAGCCGCCGCAATAATGTCGGCCGCTATAAATACCTTATCTTCTCGGAAAGAAAGCAACTGACTTTCAGCCGGGTTGTCGAAGAAAAATGGCACTTGCCGGCCCTGCCACTCGCGCCAGTTAGGAGCGGGAGGGTAGGGCGCCGCTGCTTCAAAAAAATCAGCACTCAAGTCCGCTATTTCTACCTGCGGCTGGGTGCCCGCGTAGCCGATGCACACGGCCGGCGCCCCAGGATAAGCCAGCTGAAAATGCCACAGTATGTATGCCAGCCGCACTTCGGCCGTAATGGGCGACGAGTTGGTAGGTGGTAATACAGAAGAAATCATATCTGTAAAATTACGCCTCGCTCGCTGGCTCGCGCAGCCACTCGCCCAGCCGGCGCAGGGCCAGCGCGCGGCTGTGGCCCTCGTCGGGCGTGCCCAGGGTGGCGTTGTAGTAGGCCGCCCGGCGGTAGAGGTCGAGCGGCTTGTGCTGGGCCAGGCGGCGCAGGGCGGCCGCCAGCTCGGCGTGCGACTGGGCCCACTCGCTGAGGCCGTGGGCCGCGTAGCCGTAGTAGTCGGCCAGGGTAGGGGTAGGCGAAAAGCGGTAGTACAGGCTGGCCACGTTGAGCAGCGTGGCTTCGAGGTGGGTGCTGGTATCGGCGGCCACCAGCGCATCGTGGGTCTGTAAAAACTCAAACACGTTTTCCTGCTGCGGATTACTCCACTGCAAGGGGGGTAGGGCCGCGCGCAGCTCCGTGAAATCGCGCCGGTCGCCGGGGTGTGGGCGCAGCGTAAAGGTCAGCTCCGGCAGCTCGCGCAGCAGGTAAGCCAGCGTGTCGGCCACGGCGGGCAGCTCGTCGAGCAGGTTGCAGGCCACGGCCACGCGGCGCACCTGCGGCGCCGTGTTGCGCTGGCCCAGGAAGGCGTCGGCCTTGGGCATGCCTACTAGCTCGACGCGCCCGCGCACGGGGCCGCACTGGCGGTATTTGTCCAGCGCATCCTGGCCTTCGAGCAGGCTGAGGTCGAAGCTCAGGGGCGGAAAATTGGTGCTCACGCTGGCGTGCTGCACGTAGGCGGTGGGCACGCCCTCGGCGCGGCAGGCCAGCAGCAGGGCGCGTGCATCGTCGTTGTGGTCGTTGACAAACACCACGGCCCGCGGCTGGTAGTGGCGCAGCGCCCGCCGGTACACCTCGTAGTAGCCCACGGCGTAAAAAATGAGGTCAAAAAACCGCGTGGCCCGGGCGCCCACCAGCCGTCGCAAGCCGAGCAGCGCCGCCGGGTACTGCCCATAATACAGAATTTTGCGGCGTAGCGACAGCCGGTTTACTACCCCCCCGTAGCGGCCAAGGTTTTTGCCCTGGCCGGACACTAGCACCGCATCGGGCCGGGCCTCCGCAATGAAGCGCAGCGCCTCGTAATTATTGGCGCTTACCACATAGAGCCACGTAGCACCCACCAGCTGGCCAGAATTGTTGATGGGCTGGAACAAATGCCCCACCAGCCGCAAGCCCGCATAGCCCGCTACCCGAGCTAAGCGCCGCAGTGGGCTGGCCGGCGAAATACTTTCTAACAGCTCCGCTGGAAAATTGACAAAATGGTTAGTAAAACGAACGTGTAGAATATTGCGCAGTTGGGCAATGCGCGCGTGAGTAAAAATAGCCATATTACTACTGCCATAAGGCTAGGCAATATGGCGTACCAGCATAAAAGCCTCAGCAAAATGTTGGCCTATTACTACTCCCCAGCGTTGGGCCAGTAGGCGTAACGCCTCCGGCGAGCGAGGATGCGGGTAGGCACGTTTCTCAAATTCATATGCCTCTATCCCCATGATTTTAGCGGCTATATCGTCTTCCGTTACCGTCAAAAAAAAATTGGGTAAGAATGGCTGCGGGTAGCTGGCTGCTTGCCACTCGGTAGAAGAGGGAGTTTCGCAAGCTAGAATCGTACGCATAGGTTCGCCGGGTAATGGCCGGCACGCCGTCACAACTGCTTCGAAAGTGCGGCGATGGTCGATGTTCGTGTCGCCCCCGTGGTGTGTGAAAATAAGTGTGGGTTGAAATGACTCTTTCTCCTGCTCTATTACCTTGATAATATCCAGCAAGTCGACCGAATCGAAGCGGTTATCGGCAAAGTCATATATGCCGGTGGAAGAGTAGCCGATAGCCGCCGCCGCCTTTGCGATATTAGCACGGTGGGTAGCCAAGTCGGCTGCCCACCGTTCGGTATCACGGGTGATTGAGCGCGAGGTTAAGCCCTCACCCAAAATAACCGTGCGCGCCTCGCAACCGTGGCGCTGGACCAACCGATGAATACTGGCTCCTAAGCCAAGCAATTCATCGTCTGGATGAGCTACTACCACTAAAATCTTCTGATTATCAATGCTAAGGCAAGTCATTTGGCGAATAGAGTAGGCGGCGGTATTCTTCAGGCAACACCGAAGTAAAAGGCTTACCGGTATAAAACTTAATGCCGCGCCGACGCAGGTAGTCTCGGAAGTCCTCTTCCGTGCGCGTAAAAGTGCCCTGCACTTGCATGATATCTAAATCAAAGGTTACATCGTTGCAGTGAATGAGATGTTTGGTCTCATCGTAGTGCAGTTCAGCGTGTAGGTCTTTGTAGGCGGCCAACTCAGCATAGTCATGTAGTACTTGCTGTACCAAGTGCGCGTTGCGCGCCGGGTCTTGACTAGGATATACATTCTCTTTCAGTACTTTCACCGGAATTCCTCCTGCCAGGCACCCATCTGGTAAGTCTTTGTTGACAAGAGTATTAGTTCCAATAACAACATTATTGCCGATGCGGCGATTAGGCAGTACCGTGGAGCGGGCTGGCAACCACACATGATGTCCGATACTGACCGGGCCAAAATCGGCCGGAAAACCATCTAGAATAGGCAAGAAGGAACCGTGCGTCCACACGGCTACATCCTCACCAATGCCCACATACTCACCGATATCGATACGGTGATTGGTATTGAGGGTGATGCGCGCGCAAATCATAGAGTATGAACCTACCGTGAGGTGAGCATCGGGGCTAAATTTGCCGCCGTGGCCCACTGTTACATTAGAGTCCCAGAATACATGCTCACCCAGCTTAATGGTACGAGCTGTTAAGCTATTATGATTGCCGATAGTGGTCAGCGTACCGATTTCAAGGCGTTGACCTACTAGAAAAGTATTGTGCGCCCCAATCACTACGTCGTCGCCAATTACGCATTCCGTGGCTCGAATAGTAGTATTGGGGCCAACCTGAACATTGTGTCCCAGCTTTAGGTGTTCAGCAATGATATAACTGCCATTTTCAAAGCGGTGAATCTGCATAGAGTAGGGTCGCTTGAGGTAAAAGTAAATTATGAAAGACAGCGGCTAGCAGCAAGCCAGGTCAGCGGGTACCTATGCCTACGCATGGGCTAAAGCATATCCCAGCCTAAGGCAGTGCCTCGACGTAGGCTACGCCGAGCGGGTCGGCCAACCACTTGCGGTAACACATGGGGGGGTAGGCCGTAGCCCGGTCGAATAACCCGCACATTTTCACTGGTGAAAACTTCCCCCTCAGTCATATCCTGCACCACATAAATAGAGCGTCGAAATGATAGCGACTTGCGTTCAGCTTGGGTAGGACCGTAATACACACCGCCCAGCGCCTGTTGTACTTGGCGGCATTCCTGCACGAGACGAGCCATCTCAGGGGGCTCCAACGAAAAGGAAGAATCGGGACCACCATCGGCACGGCTAAGAGTCAGGTGCTTTTCAATAACAGTCGCCCCCAGCACAGTGGCGGCTACTCCTACCCCCGTACCCAACGTATGGTCGGACAGACCCACCTGGCAATTAAATAACTCTCGTAAGTGAGGAATAGTGCGTAAATTAGTATCTTGAGGATCAGCAGGATAAGTGCTGGTGCACTTTAGCAGCACGAATTGCTCATTGCCCTCTGCCCGCACAATACTAACTATACGCTCTAAGTCGGCAAGGTCAGCCATACCAGTTGAAATGATAACCGGCTTACCTGTCTGGGCAGCACGACGAATAAGCTCTGGCCAGTTATTTTCGAATGAGGCAATTTTATAGGCCGGGCAGCCTACGCTTTCCAAAAACTCGATAGCTTCGATTCCAAATGGAGAGCTGAAACCCACCATGCCCCGCTCCTGAGCACGGGCAAAGATGGCAGCATGCCACTCAAAAGGCGTGAAATTAGTGGTGTACAACTCGTAGAGTGACTGGCCCTCCCAGTCCTGGTTGGCGCCGCGCACCACGAAATCAGGCTCCCGGATATCGAGCGTTAACATGTCGGGCGTACTAGTCTGAATTTTTAGGCCCTGACAGCCCGCATCAGCCGCAGCATCTACAATAGCTAGCGCGCGCTTTAATGACTGCCCGTGGTTGCCCGACATCTCGGCAATAATAAACGGCGGCTGGCCGGCCCCAATGCGGTGACCTCCCAACAGAATATCTTGCATAACTAACAATTAAGAATCAGGCGGAAAGTTGAGTCGAAATACTTCGTATACTTTCCCTTGCAAAGTAACAGCCGCCTGCCGCATAAATCGCAGCCGCTCAAAAACCCGCGCCGAAGCGGCATTGCCAACCTGCACTTGGCCCAGCACGGCCCCACCCGCCAGGACCGGACGCTCGTGGCGCAACCGTTGTAGTGCCTTTTCTAGTAATATTTTGCCCAAACCCTGACCGCGGTAGGCCGCAGCTACTGAATAATCGAGTAGGCCCGGCTGGTCAGGCGCATCAAACTCAATCCGTACTTGACCTACTGGCTCACCAGTAGCAGTGGTCATGAGGTATAGGTAGGCGTCAACATCTTGCAGCCGTCGGCTAAACCAAGCTATATGAGTTTTCCAGCTAATAGGTTCAGGATGAATGGCGTGCTGACGCACGGATGGGTCGTTAGCCCAGTCGTAGTAGCATGCTGCGTCGGCTGCCGTGGCACGACGCACGGAATAGCGTTGGCGAGCAAATAACTCCGTAAAGATGGCTTGTAATCGCTGACCTGCCAGGCCATCAAACAGGGCTCGTTGCTGGGGAAGCTGCTGGGCAGCGAGCGCAATTAATGTCTGCTCGGGCAATTTAAGCCCTTCGGATAGTTGTAGGGCTACCTCCTGTTGCACCAAAAAATCGAACAGCGCGCGTTGATTAGCAGCCGTAGGGTGCAGCAGCACTGCACCGCCGGCGGCGCAGCACTCATAGGCCACGCCACTGGGTGGGCAGACGAATACCTGGCAAGTACTTAATAAATCGGCTAATTCAGTGGCAATTAAATTGTGGTGCAGCGTTACCGATTGGTTATAAGGAATAATTGCCGCCTGTAAGGTAGCTTGGTGGGGGTAAGCAGCTCCGGTCACAATTTCTACGTGGTGGTTTGGAAACTGCGCTCGCAAGTGCGGTAGCAACTCTAGCGTTTGATTGGTAGGGTCAGCTCCACCCATGTTAAGGAAGAGGCGGGGTTGCGGGGTAGTAATTTTTTTGCGCTGGCGTTGCCAGAAAGCAGGACGCAGCAGCGCATAAGCGGGACCCAAACAGAGACGCGCCAGCGGTATTTGGGCGTAGGCTGCCGGCTCTACCCCACCAGCCTGGTTGAGAACCACCGAAGCCCAGTTAGGTGGCGTAACCAAATCATCTAAGCACATCAGCATTGCTCCTGTAGCTGCCAGAACTTGCTGGTAAGCGGGAGAGAAATGATAGCCGTCCAACACCAATATATCGCTGGGACGCAGCCAACTGGCCAGCCAAGCAGCCTCAGGCAAGCCAGCCATGATAGCGGTAGGTACTGGCCGCACCGCTAGCTCTACGGCTGCTAGTTGTTCTTGTAATACCAAAGCAGGGTTGCGTAGAACAAAAAGCTTCTCAATGGCTGGCTGCAACGCCTGAGCCAACGCCTGGCAGCGCACTACGTGGCCTAAGCCAGTGGTAGGGTCGCCATCGGCACGAAATACGATGCGGCAACCAGGAAGCAAGGAAATAAGAGATGACACCAGTTACGAAAGTAGGGTAAGAAATAATTTTTATGGATGCTGATTAACTATAGCCTCAGGTATAACTAAGAAAAGCAATTGCTAAGAGCTTGCGAAATAAGTGATAACAGCAGCGTAATTTTGTTGAATTACCATACGTGAGCAGCCGATTTCCTTATTATGAAGAACACCTACTTTCAGGTTATTATGCTATTGCTGTGCTCGCTTGCTTGCGTAATGCCGAGTAGTAGCCAAGCTCAAGCACGAGAACAAAATTGGTACTTTGGTGACCATGCGGCAGTTCGCTTCAATGCTATTGGCCCGGTGGCACTCACCAATGGAGCGATGGTAAGCTATGAAGGTTGCGCCACCATATCTGACCTCAACGGCCAGTTATTAGCGTATTCTAACGGTGAAGCCGTCTGGGACAGCCAGCATCAGGTTATGCCTAATGGCAGTAGCGGTCTGGGCGGTCATAATTCGACTTCACAGAGTTCCTTGTTACTACCCCTACCTGGAAGCTCAACCAAAGTATATCTTTTTGGTCAAGATGCGATTGACAATGATTTAGTAGGCGGCCTTCGCTACTCCATCTTAGATTTTGCTTTGCGGGGTGGTTTAGGAGATGTCACATCTACTAAGGGAGTAATGTTGCCTACACCTACAGTCGGCGGCCGAGTGACGGAAAAGATGACGGCCGTACGTCATGCTAACGGGCGCGACTATTGGATAGTAGTACATGGATGGCAGTCTAATGCCTTCTATAGCTTCTTATTATCATCCACCGGTATAGCCGCTATACCCACAATCAGCAATGCTGGTTCTGTACACCAAGGTGGGGGTAGCTTCTTTGGAGATGGTAATGCTATCGGCTGCATGAAAGCATCACCCGATGGCAAGCGCTTGGCCTTAGCTAAGCGGGATGACTTAACTGAGCTCTATGATTTTGATAATGCCACAGGGCAGGTATCCAATTATGTGCCTCTGCAAGCAAGCTACTATAATTATGGGGTGGAATTCTCCCCGGATAATTCACGCCTGTACGTAGCCTTGATTTTAGATGGGCAGATAATCCAGTATAATTTACAAGCAGGGTCTGCGGCAGCTGTGCGAGCCTCGGCCAGAGTAGTAGGTACGGGCAACTCGCGATTCGGTAGCCTGCAGCGGGGGCCTGACGACCGTATCTACGTGGCGGCCTACAACAGCAGCTACCTTGACGTGATCTCAAATCCGAATGCATTAGGTACGGCATGCGGCTATCTAGCGAATGCCGTGTTGCTTGGCGGTAAAATAGGTCAGAATGGTTTGCCCAACATGCCAAATGCGTTTGCCGCATTAAGTATCACCGCAGCTTTTACTAGCACAGTTGCTTGTACGAATGCAACCGTTAGTTTTTCCGGGGCCACTACTCCCGCTCTTGCCACAGCAACCGCCTCCTGGAACTTCGGCGACCCCACTTCGGGCAGCGCCAACACGGCGACGGGCTTCACCCCGACGCACGCGTACAAACAAGCTGGTACTTACCAAGTGACGCTGGCGGTGTCGTATCCAGGGCTGGCTACGCCTGTTACTGTTACCCAGGCCGTGACGGTCGTGCCGTTGCCACAGGTGCGGCTGGGGCGCGATACTACCGTGTGCGGAACTCAGTTGCTGTTGTCGGCTGGGGCCCAGCCGGCGGGTAGCATCTATCGCTGGCAGGATGGCAGCACCAGCGCTACCTACCTGGCGCGGGTTAGTGGCCGCTACCGGGTAACGGTAACTTCAACAGCGGGCTGCACTAGTGCCGATTCTGTTCGCGTGACGCTCAATGCCTTGCCTACCCCCCGCCTGCCCGCCGATACCATGAACTGTACTGTTTCACTGCTGCTACAGCCAGGAACCCAACCGGCGGGCAGCACCTACCGTTGGCAAGATGGCAGTACCAGTGCCACCTATCTGGCCCAGAATAATGGTACTTATTCCGTATCTGTAACGACGCCGCAGGGCTGTACCAGCACCGCTACCAGCCGGGTGCAACTTGGCCAAGCACCCGTAGTGAAATTGGGCGCTGATACGCTCGTTTGCCCCAATGCCGTGTGGGTGCTGCGCACCAACCCGCAGCCAGCCGGCACGTTTTATCGCTGGCAGGATGGCTCCACCGCACCCACGTATGTAGCCCACGGCCCAGGGCAGTACTCGGTACAGGTGCGCGCCTCGGCCAGCGGCTGCCCTGCTACGGCCACGCGGGTTGCGGCCGCTGCCAGTTGCCCCATTGTTATTCCTAATATCATTACCCCCAACGGCGACCCACAAAACGAGTTTTTTGCGCTAAAAGGCTTAACTCCAGCAGATTGGCACCTAAGTGTTTTCGATCGCTGGGGCCGGCAAGTGTACGACCAAACCCGCTATGATAACCGCTGGAATGCTGCTGGGCAGGCAACCGGCATCTATTACTACCTGCTCAGCAATACCAGTACCGGCGAACGCTACCAGGGTTGGGTAGAAGTGATGCGTGGTAGTTAATCACCGCTGCTCGTTGGCCGCGTTTATGGCGGCTAGCCAGGGGTAGCGGGCCAGCAGCGCGGGCAGCCCGGCCGGGTCGGTGAGCGAAAAGTCAGGCCCCAACTCGGTGAAAAGCAAGCTTAGCAGCGCGTAGTCGCTGGGGTAGTCGATGGTGAGGCGCAGGGCGGCCACGGCGGGTGGCACAGCCAGCGCCAGGGTTTCGAGCCGAAAAAGCTCGGGGTGGCGGCGCAGGTAGGGCGTCACGTGCTCGCGCTCGTCGGGCTGGCGGGCTTCGGCGTAGGCGCGGCGCAGCGCGGCGGCGCTAACTACTTCGATGTTAGTACCCAGTGGCAGGCCGGTGGTGTGCGTATAGTCGGCCTCGGTGGCAAGGTGGTGCGCCACGGCCGCATCGATAAAAGCCGGGTCGATGGCTGGGTTGTCGGCCGTGAGGCGCACGACTACCTCAGCGGGTTCGGCCTGGGCCAGCGCGCCCGCAAAGCGGCCCAGCACGTCATCCTCCGCACCCCGAAACACGCCTACCCCCAGTCGGGTGGCCAAGGTTGCCAGCTCCGCATCCGGCGTTGCGGTGGTGGTGGCCAGCAGCACGGCGTGCACCGCAGTGGCCCGCCGCGCCCGCGCCACCACGTGGCCCAGCAGCGTGTGCACATCCTGCGTGGCGGAGAGGGGTAGGGGCAGCCGCGACTTGCCCGGCAGCCGCGACGAGCCCAGCCGGGCCTGAATGAGCGCGAGGACGCGCGGGTTTTGGGGTAACATGTTGGTTAGCGAATAGTCCAGCCGCCGTCCACGACCAGGTTGTGGCCCGTTACGAAGTTGGCGGCGGCCGAGCTGAGGAACACAAACGCGCCGGCCAAGTCCTGCGGCTCACCTACCCGGCCTAGCGGAATGCGCCGCTGCAATTCGCCCTCAAAACCAGCGTTTTGCCGCACAGCATCCGAAGGAAACGCGCCCGGCGACACGCTATTCACCTGCACGTTTGCCGGCCCCAAGTACGAAGCAAAGTACTTGGTTAGCTGAATCATCGCCGCCTTGCCTGCGCCGTAGTGCGGCGGGTTCAGAAACTGCGGGGCGTCGGTATAAGCTCCAAAATCGGGCGCCACCACGCCATACATCGAGGCCACATTGATAATTTTGCCGCCGCCGGCCTGTCGAAAATAAGGCAGCACCTCGCGCAGGCAGCGGTAGGCCGTGCCCACCGAGCCATCGAGGCCCAGGGCAAAGTCGGCGTCGGGCAGCGCATCGGGCTGCTGACCGCGGCTGTAATAAGCGTTGTTGATAAGCACGCTAGGCGCGCCGTAGAGGTCAAAGCTCTGGTGAAAAGCGGCTTGTACCGACGCCGTTTCGGCCACGTCGCAGAAGACAAAATGCAGGTTAGCAGAGTTTTCTCCGAAGGCTTTGGTGAAAGAAGCGGCGCTGCGGCCCAGCACCACCACCCGCGCGCCATGGGCCAGCAAGCCCGCCGCAATGGCGCGGCCTAGGTGCCCGTAACCGCCCGTGAGCAGCACGGTTTGGCCCGTGAGGTCAAACATTGTTTGGTAGAAAGGGTCGGTCAGGGGCGCGGCGGCCATGCGTAGGGAAGGATAAAAGTGTCGGTAAGTTCGGCCAGCTCGTCTAGGGCCGGGCGCAGGCTTTCGGCGGCGCCTACGTAAGCTGCGGCCGCCAGATTTTCGTGCAGGTTTTCGACGGAATCAACGCCAATTACGGCCCGCACCACGCCCGGCGCGTAAGCCGCAAACAGCAGCAGCGCCGCGGGCAGCGGTATGCCAGCCTCGGCAGCCAGCGCCCGCAGCTGCGTAATCTTGGGTGCCAAAGGGTGAAAAAAGGGGGGTAGGACCGTGGGATCGCGTAGCAGCAGGCCCTGCAAAAACGCCGACCGCACGTGCACCTCCACGCCACGCGCCGCCAACCGGGGCAGCACCTTCGCAAAGCGCTGGTCGAGCACATTATACGGCACCTGCACCACGTCCAGGTCCCAGCCTTCGGCCAGCAGCCACTCGGCCTCGTGCGGGTGGTAAAGCGACACGCCAATGCGCGCCACCTGCCCCGCCGACCGCGCCGCTTCCAGCGCCTGCCAGGCTGCCGGCTCAGCCTGCAAGGGCCCGAAGGCGTGAAACAGCACGCCGTAGAGCTGCTCCCGCCGCAGCCGGGCCAACGACTCGGCCCAGTACTGCGCTACCAGCGCCGGCGGCCCCGCGCCGACTTTGGTAATGATCTCAAAGCCAGAATTATCTCTAAGTAGTTCGCCCAGGCGCGCCTCGCTGTTGCCGTAGGCAGCGGCGGTGTCGAGCAGCGTGAGGCCGGCGGCGCGGGCGGCGGCCAGCACCTCGGCTACGGCAGTAGGGGTAGGCTGGCCGGCTTCGTTATTGATGCCATAGGCCAAGCCAAACTGCGCAGTGCCCAGCGCTAGTCGTTGCGCAAAAGCCCGCGTTTGGGCAGGGGTAGGGGCACTGCTCACGCGGGGTTGTGGGCCAAAAATTCGCGCACGCAGTCAACGACGTAGGCCTGTTCCTCGTCAGTGAGAGTGGGGTAGAGTGGCAGGCTGAGGCAGCGGGCATAATAGGCCTCGGCGTGCGGGAAATCACCAAATTTCCAGCCCAGGTTTTCGTAGTACGGCATGCGGTGCACGGGCACGTAGTGCACCTGCGCCAGGATGTTCTTGGTGCGCAAAAACTCGTACAAACCGCGCCGGTTGGCCACCTGAATTACGTATAAATGGTAGGCGTGGCCCGGACGGCCGGGCGCCAGCACCGTCACGCCGGGCGTGGCTGCGAAGGCCGCATCGTACTGCGCGGCCAGCGCACGGCGACGCACTAGGCCAGCTTCGGCGCGGCTCAACTGGCTTATGCCCAAGGCGCATAAGATGTCTGAGATGCGGTAGTTGTAGCCCAGCTCCTGCATCTCCATGTACCAGCCGCCCTCGTCCTGGCGCAGTAGGCCGCCGGCTTCGCGCTCGATGCCGTGGGAGCGCAAGCGGCGCAGCCGGTGGTACAGGGCCTCGTCGTTGGTAGTGACCATGCCGCCCTCGCCGGTAGCAATGTGCTTGACGGGGTGAAAGCTAAAAATAGCCAGCTCGGCTAGCTGCCCGTTACCGCACAAGCGTGACTCGCCCGCTTTATCCACAAAAAAGCCGCCTGGTGCGTGGCATGCGTCTTCAATAATCCAAAGGCCAAACTCGTCGGCTAGCGTCCGTGCGGCTTCCATATCCACGGCCAGCCCGGCAAAATCTACCGGAATCAGGCCTGCGAAATGCCCTTTTGGTTGGCCTTCGAGTAGCTCCCTAACCTTTTGTAAATCAATGAGCCCGGTGGCAGGGTCAATGTCAGCAAAATGCACCTCGCCGCCGCAGTAGCGTACGCAGTTGGCCGAAGCGGCGAACGTGATGGGGGTAGTGATAACGCGCTGGCCCGGCTGCACATTCAGCGCCAGTGCGCACAGGTGCAGCGCGGCCGTGCCGTTGCTCACGGCCACGGCAAACTTTGCACCCACGTAAGTCGCAAATTTCTCCTCAAACTCGGTTACCCGCGGGCCTTGGGTCAGAAAATCGGAACGGAGCGTGGCCACCACGGCAGCCACGTCGTCGTCGGTGATGTGCTGGCGGCCGTAGGGCAGGAGGGGGGTAGGAGAAGTTGGCATGCAGGAAGGAAAACTATTTCTAGTTTCGGGACAAAGGTAAGCAGCTGGTATTTTCTGTCTTTCCAACAGCGAGCTACTTAGGTTGGGTGGTGGCATGCGAAAAGGTCGTCAAGCAAGGATGTTCTGCTGACCTTTCATCTCCTGAAAAGAGCATGATAATTTTCTGGCTCGGTTGAGTTATCATGAAATAGGCGCGGTCGTTGCGGAATAGCTTTGCTCAAAAACGACAAAGTACCTATGCGAATAATTGCCCTGCTACTAGTACTATTGACGGGCCATTTTAAGCTACTGGCCCAGAAAGAGGATAGCAACTGGCATTTTGGCCTGCAGGCATCTGTTTCGTTCGCCACTGGGGTACCGGTGGTGCAGCCCACGGCGATGCGGACCTACGAAGCGGCGGCTTCTATCTCCGATGCCGCCGGGCAGCTCCTGTTTTATAGCAATGGCGAAAAAGTGTGGAACAGAAACCACGCCCTGATGCCCAATGGCGGAGCCATCAGCGCCACGGGTTTTTCTTCGACCCAAGGCGTCCTGATTGTACCGCACCCCGCTGACCCCACCCTGTTCTATGTGTTTCTGACCGATGACATGGAGAACCAGCTTGCGCAGGGTCTGCGCTATACCTTGGTAGATATGAAGCTGGCCAATGGCTTGGGCGACGTGACTGGGGCATCAACCCGGCTCCCTACCCCTACGCTGACCAGCAAAGTCGCGGAAAAACTAACTGCGGTGCGCCATGCCAACGGGCGCGATTACTGGATAGTCGTGCACGGCTGGGAGAACAATTCCTTTTTCACTTTTCTGCTCACTGCTAATGGGTTGGTTGACAATCCCGTCGTGAGCAACGTTGGCCCGGTGCTCGATGGTACGAGTGGGCAGACGGCTTATAGTAATGCGGCGGGCCACCTACGGGCCTCGCCCGATGGCCGGCACCTTGCGATGGCCGCTTTGTACCGCGATGTGGGCTTGTATGATTTTGACCCGGCTACTGGGCAGGTGGCTCATTACGTGGCGCTGGCGCTACCGGCCACAAATCAGCCACTGCGCTACGGGGTGGAGTTTTCAGCCGATAATTCCCGGCTGTATGCAGTAGTAGCATCACCCAATCAAGACTTTTCGATTGTGCAAGCCGATATGCAAGCGGGCTCGGAAGCGGCAATTGCCAGCTCTTGCCGGGTCATAGGCACCGGAAATACGGGCATGGGAGGACTGCTACGCGCCCCAACTGGTAAAATCTACCTAGCAGGCTATACCTCGCTTCATGCCATCAACGCACCCAATACCTTAGGTATGGCCTGCGATTTTCAGTTGAATGCGCTGTTGCTCAATGGCGCCGCTACTATCTACAACCTGCCTAACCAATTTAGTCCCCACCACAGTACTAACGCGGTGCAGTTTGCGGCGCCGGCCGTATGCGTGGGTACGCCAACTAGCTTCACTGCCCAGCTTACCTTGTCGAGCGCGCCCCTTACCACTACCTGGAGCTTTGGTGATGTGGCTACTGGGGCGGCCAACACTGCAACTGGGCTCACGGCCACGCACACGTACAGCGCTCCTGGCACATACACGGCTACGCTCACCACAACTATTGCCGGGTTTGTGGGCGCTATTGTGAGCAGTCAGGAAGTGGTAGTGAACTCCCTACCCACTGTTTCGCTCGGCGCCCCGGTGCAGCAAACCTGCGCCGGCCAGCCTCTTACCCTGGCGGCTAGTCCGCAGGAGGGGGGTAGCACCTACCGCTGGCAGGATGGGTCCACGGCATCGACCCTCACCACGCAGCTGGCGGGTACCTATACCGTGGAGGTCACCTCGCCCAGTGGCTGCCGGGCGCGCGCCGAGGCAGTGGTGCAGGTGCTCGACTGCTCCGTAGTTATTCCTAATATTATTACCCCCAACCAAGACTATCAGAACCAAGCCTTTATCCTTAAAGGACTTAATGCTTCCGATTGGGCTCTTCGCCTTTATAACCGCTGGGGCCGCGAAATCTACGTGCAGGCCCGCTATGATAACACCTGGGCCGGCCAAGGCCAGCCCGACGGCGTGTATTACTACCTGCTCATCAACTCCAGCACCGGCCAGAAATACACCGGCTGGGTAGAAGTACGCCGCTAGCGCCTACCCCTCAAAATTGGGGTCAACATGCAGCCGGATTTCCTCCCGAATCTGCTCGGCGCTCAGCCACTCGGTGTTGTTGGCCGAGTCGTAGTGGAAGTTTTCGGGCACGCGCTGGCCACCAAAGTGCCGGATAAAATCCTCCTCCTTCCAGCCTGGCGAAGTGGTGGGCATGATAACGTAGTAGCGGTCGAGCTCCACGGTGCTCAGCGCGTCGGTCTGGGTTATCATTTCCTCGTGCAGCTTCTCGCCTGGCCGAATGCCCACGATGCGTTGCTCGCAGTCGGGCCCGATGGCGCGGGCCACTTCCGTGATTTTGTACGACGGGATTTTGGGCACGAAAATCTCGCCGCCCCAGGCGTGCTCCAGCGCATACAGCACCAAGTCTACCCCCTCTTCGAGCGAGATGTTGAAGCGCGTCATATCAGGGTGCGTGATGGGCAGCATGCCCGTGTGCCGCTGCTGCATAAAGAACGGCACTACCGATCCGCGCGAGCCAATAACGTTGCCGTAGCGCACCACCGACAGGCGTAAGTCGCGGCCGCCCTTCATGTTATTGGCCGCTACGAAGAGCTTATCCGAGCACAGCTTGGTGGCGCCGTAGAGGTTGATAGGCGCAGCGGCCTTGTCGGTGCTTAGTGCTACTACGTCTTTTACGCCGCAGTCGAGCGCGGCATTTATCACGTTTTCGGCCCCGAAGATGTTGGTTTTGATGCACTCCATCGGATTATATTCGGCAGCGGGCACCTGCTTGAGGGCCGCGGCGTGCACGATAATGTCCACGCCTTCGCAGGCGCGCTGCAAGCGCTGCGGGTCGCGCACATCGCCGATAAAAAACCGGATGGCCGGGTACTGGCTGTGCGGAAACTCCTGGCTCATCTCGTACTGCTTCAGCTCATCGCGCGAAAACACAATCAGCCGCCGCACGCCGGGGTAGAGCTTAAAAATGGTTCGTACAAACTGCTTACCAAACGAGCCGGTGCCACCGGTGATAAGCAAAGACTTGCCGTTGAGGTCGAGGGCCATGAAACTACTGCCAGATGAAACCACAAAAATACGCGCCACCGCGTTGGCGCGGCTCTACCCCCGCTGGGCGCGCCCGGCCAGCACCAACTCGGCCAGGCGCGCCGCCTGCGCCTGCCGCGAGTAGCGCGCCACCAGGGGGGTAGGGGCCAGGTCGAGGTTGGGGCTGCCGAGCCAGCGCGCTACCAGTGCATCTAACGTGCGACGCATCAGCGCGTAGTCGTCGTAGGGTAGGGCCTGGCCGGCCCCGGCTTCGCGCAAAATAGTGTCGGCATCGGAGCCAGCCGGACCCACGCACAGCACCGGTTTGCGGGCCGCCAAATACTCAAAAACCTTCCCCGGTAAAATACCCTTGTTCAGCGTTACATCGGGGATGGCCATCAGCAGCACGCTGCTTTGCAGCAGAAAATCGACTGACTCCTGGTGCGGCACAAAGGGTAGAAACTCGGTGGCGGCGGTGAGGCCCGCGGCGGCCACCTGGGCGCGCACGCCCGCATCTACCTGCCCCACAAAGCGTAGGCGCAGCGGCACGTGCGGGTGAGCCGCCGCGCAGTCGGCCGCCGCCCGCAGCAGGGTGTCGATGCGGTAGCCCGCCGTGATGGTACCCGTGTGCGTAATAAGCAGGCAATCGGTAGGGGGTAGGGAAGCTGCTTGAAAATCAGCCTCATCGTAGCCATTGGGCAGCACCACGATTTTGCCCTTGGCCAGGTCGGGCAGCTTGCGCCGAAAGAGCCGCTCGGTTTCGGGGGAGGTCACCAGCACGGCGTCGGCGGCGCGCAGCACCTGGCTTTCGTAGCGCGCATCGAGCCAGGCCGCGGCGGGCGTGCGGTGCAGGTCCTTTGTATAATAAATATCCGTCCAGGGGTCGCGCAGGTCGGCCAGCCAGCGCAGGCCGTGCCGCCGTTGCAGCTCCAGGCCAATGAGCTGGGTCGAGTGCGGCGGCGACGACGTCAGCACCGCATCAAACTGTTCGCCCTGAGCCAGTAGCTTTTCCACCGCGGCCAGTGCATAGGCATTCCAGCCCCGGCGCGGGTCCGGAATAAACAGGTTGCCTCGCACAAAGCGCATGGCTTTTTGGGTGAATGTGGGCGGCCCTTCGTTGGCGAAGCCGCCGTGGGGCACGGCCCTACCCGTCAGTTTTTGATACGAGCCAAACGGCTCACGCGTGGCCGTGCGCAGCACGCGCACACTCGGCGGCACCTCGCGCAGCAGGCTTTCGTCGCGCACCGGGTAGGTGGCCTGGTCGGCGTCTACGGTCACCACGGTGGGCTCTACACCCAGTCCCGGTAGATATTTCACCCATTTTAGGCAGCGCTGCACGCCGGCCCCGCCCGACGGTGGCCAGTAATAGGTAATAACGAGCAGGCGAAGGGAGGTAGACTGGGGCACAAGGGGAAAAAGAAGGACGCCGACAAAGCTACGTGAAGGCCACAACTGCGCCAGTTGTAACTTTGGAAATTCAAAAAGGCTGGTTAGTGTTTGTCCAGTTAGGATTTCGTTGAACCTACGAAGTCCGCATAATCTGCAAAACCTGCGATTTATATGTTCGATAATCTCTCCTCCAAGCTCGATAAAGCCATTAAGACCCTCAAGGGTCAGGGCTCCATCTCCGAGATAAACGTGGCCGCCACCGTCAAGGAAATTCGCCGGGCGCTGGTCGATGCTGACGTTAACTATAAGGTTGCCAAAGAAGTAACCGACAAGATTAAGGACGAGGCCATGGGCCGCGACGTGCTCACGGCCATCTCGCCGGGCCAGCTCATGGTCAAAATTGTGTACGATGAGCTGACGCTGCTCATGGGCGGCGAAAAGCAGGATATCGTCATTAAAGGCGACCCGGCCGTGGTGCTGCTTTCGGGCCTGCAGGGCTCGGGCAAAACGACCTTCGCCGGTAAGCTAGCTAGCTTCATTAAGAAGCAGAACCGCAACGTGTTGCTGGTAGCCTGCGACGTGTACCGCCCCGCCGCTATCGACCAGCTCAAGGTGCTGGGTGAGCAAATTGGCGTGGAAGTCTATTCGGAGCCGGACAACAAGAACCCGGTCGAGATTTCGCAGAACGCCATTGCCTACGCCAAAAAGAATAATAAGAAGGTAGTCATCGTGGATACCGCCGGCCGCCTGGCCGTGGACGAGCAGATGATGCGCGAAATCGAAGCCGTCAAAAAGGCCATCAATCCCAGCGAAACGCTGTTTGTGGTGGACTCGATGACCGGCCAAGACGCCGTGAACACGGCCAAAACCTTCAACGACCGCCTCGATTTTGATGGGGTAGTGCTCACTAAGCTCGACGGCGACAGCCGCGGCGGTGCGGCCCTCAGCATTCGCGCGGTGGTCGAGAAGCCCATCAAGTTTATCTCGACGGGCGAGAAAATGGAGGCTTTGGACCTCTTCTACCCCGACCGCATGGCCCAGCGCATCTTGGGCATGGGCGACGTTATTTCGCTCGTAGAGCGGGCACAGCAGCAGTTCGACGAGGACGAGGCCAAGCGCATCAACGCCAAGATTCGCAAAAACCAGTTCGACTTCAACGACTTCCTCGGCCAGCTCGAGCAAATCAAGAAGATGGGCAACCTGAAAGACTTGGTAGGCATGATTCCGGGCGCGGCCAAGATGATGAAGGACGTCGAAATCGACGACGACGCTTTCAAGCCGGTAGAAAGCATCATCAAGAGCATGACCAAGCAGGAGCGCGCGCAGCCTGACCTCATCAACGGCTCGCGCCGCCGCCGCTTGGCCGCTGGCTCTGGCACCGACATTCAGCAGGTCAATGCCCTGATGAAGCAGTTTGAAGACATGCGCAAAATGATGCGCCAGATGAACAAGATGAGCCAGACCAAGGGCGGCATGGCCCAAATGGCCAAGATGATGGGCGGCATGAAAGGCGGTATCCCCGGAATGGGCCGCCGGTAATCCCTACCCCCCTCTTAAGCGAAAGAAAAACCCCGGCTGCACGCGCAGCCGGGGTTTTTCTTTACTTGGTAATGAGCAGGCGCGGAATATCTTTTTCCCGCAAATCGACATCAGCTGGCAGCGCCTGTTTCGTGAATTCATCGAAGCAGATGGTGCTGCGCCCCTTGAATCTCATTTGCGGGTCATTAATAATAATGACGTGCGGAAACGTGCCGTATTCCTTGTCCTCGCGCATCAGCGTTTGCTGGCCGCCGAGGCTGGGGTCGTTCAGTACGTTGGCATACACCAGCTGGCCCTGGGGTGCCTGCTTGAGATAAAGCACCGAGCTTTCGATATGGCCAGTGCAGGGCTCGGAGCAAGCGCTCACTCCTTGGGCGATAACCCAAAAGGCCAGTAGCTTTTTCAGGACAGACGTTTTTGCGAGCATAGTAAGCTGCGAGCGCTCTCGCACACGCCATTATTCTGCGTAAAACTGAGGACTTCTTTACGCGGCTGCCTCCAGTATTTCAGAGGCGGCTGACGCAGTAGCTATGGCTACACCGCCGAAAAATCGAACGACTCCAGAAACTTCGTTGTGAAATTACCGGCCTGAAAATCCTCGCTATCCATAAGCGCCAGGTGGAAAGGAATGGTCGTTTTTACGCCTTCTACCACAAATTCGCTCAGGGCGCGCTTCATCTTAACGATGCACTCCTCGCGGGTTTGGGCCACGGTGATGAGCTTGGCAATCATCGAGTCGTAGTTGGGCGGAATCTGGTAGCCAGCATACACGTGGGTATCGACGCGCACGCCGTGTCCGCCGGGGATGTGCAGCGTGGTGATGCGGCCCGGCGCCGGGCGGAAGCCGTTGCGCGGGTCTTCGGCGTTGATGCGGCACTCCATGGCGTGCATCTTCGGGAAGTAGTTTTTGCCCGAAATCGGGATGCCTGCTGCTACCTTAATCTGCTCTTTGATAAGGTCGTAGTTTACGATTTCTTCCGTTACTGGGTGCTCGACCTGGATGCGGGTGTTCATTTCCATGAAATAAAAATCGCGGTTGGCATCGACCAAAAACTCGATGGTGCCTACCCCCTCGTAGCCGATGGCCGAAGCGCCGGCAATGGCCGCCGCGCCCATGCGCTCGCGCAGGTCGTCGGTCATGAAGGGCGAGGGCGCTTCCTCCACCAGCTTCTGGTGGCGACGCTGAATGGAGCAGTCGCGCTCGGAGAGGTGGCACACGTGGCCAAACTGGTCGCCCACCAGCTGGATTTCGATGTGGCGCGGCTCGACCACAAATTTCTCCAGGTACATGCCATCGTTGCCGAAGGCGGCCTTCGACTCGGTGCGCGCGTCGTCCCAGGCTTTCTGAAACTCCTCGTCCGAATTAATAATGCGCATGCCGCGACCGCCGCCGCCAGCCGTGGCCTTAATGATGACGGGATACTTGATTTTGTTGGCAATTTTCTTGCCCTGCTCTACCGATTCGAGCAGGCCTACCGAACCGGGCACCACAGGCACGCCCGCCTTAATCATGGTGGCTTTGGCAGTGGCTTTGTCGCCCATCTGGTTTATCATTTCGGGCGTGGCCCCGATAAACTTGATGCCGTTTTCTTGGCAGATGCGCGAAAACTCGGCATTCTCACTCAAGAAACCATAGCCCGGATGAATGGCATCGGCGTTGGTAATCTCGGCCGCCGCAATGAGGGTAGGGATGTTCAGGTAGCTCTGGCTGCTGGCGGGTGGCCCGATGCACACGGCTTCGTCGGCAAAGCGCACGTGCAGGCTTTCCTTATCAGCAGTCGAATACACGGCCACCGTTTTGATGCCCATCTCGCGGCAGGTACGAATAACGCGCAGGGCAATTTCGCCCCGGTTGGCAATCAGAATTTTATTGAACATAGCCAGGGATGGCGGAAGCTATAGAGAGAAAATAAAAAGCAAAAGAACGTCATACCGAGCTTGTCGAAGCATCGCTATCGCGCCGTTTGTACGAATTCAACGAAGCGGTAGCGATGCTTCGACAAGCTCAGCATGACGTTCTCTATGAAGCCAATGTAAAAAGGCTACTCAACTAGGAATAGCGGCTGGTCGTACTCCACGGGGGTAGCGTTTTCGACCAGCACCTTCGCGATGCGGCCCGTCTGCTCGGCCTCAATCTCATTGAAAAGCTTCATGGCCTCAATGATGCAGATAACCTGGCCTTTTTCTACCATGTCGCCTACCTGCACAAAGGCGGGTGAGTCGGGTCCGCTGCTGCGGTAGAAAGTGCCAATCATGGGCGACTTGAGCGGTGTGTAGCTGGCTGTGCTAGTGGGCTCGGCTGCTGTGGGGGGGGTAGGGGCCGGGGCCGCCGACGCAATGGTGGGGGCCACCGCAGCCGGGGCAGCGGCGGGGCTGGGCGCCGCGCCCACGCTCACAATCTGCTTGGTGTTGGGCTCGCGCTGCACCGAGATTTTAAACTCTTCGGTTTCAATATTGACTTTATTGAGGCCCGACTTGGCGATAAAGTCGAGCAGTTCCTGGAGTTCTTTGGCTTTCATGGCAGCGTCTTTTTTGGGCGGGGTTTTGGAGGATTCTTTCGACATCTTATTAAGCTGTTAGCTATTACTTGCTAGCTGTTAGCCCATCACAGGCCGAAGGCTAGCAGCTAATAGCTGGTAGCTAACAGCTTAATTTTACTTGACGCGCTCTACGTAAGAGTAATCGCTGGTCTTGATGCGGATTTTGGTATCCGTATCTACAAACAGCGGCACCTGAATGCGGGCACCGGTTTCGACGGTGGCCGCCTTCAGGGTATTGGTGGCGGTGTCGCCGCGTAGGCCAGGCTCGGTGTAGGTTACTACGAGGTCCACCGTGGTGGGCAGTTCGGCGGTGAGCGGCTGCTCGGTTTCGGCGTGAACGAGGATGGTTACAGCCTGACCTTCCTTCATGAGGTCGGCAAACGGCACCATGGCCTCGGGCAACACAATCTGCTCAAACGAATCGTTGTCCATAAACGTGTAGCCGTAGTCGTCCTTGAACAGGTACTGGTGCGGGCGCTGCTCTACGCGGGCCGTTTCAATCTTGACACCGGCATTGAACGTATTGTCCAGCACGCGGCCGGTCTTGATGTTGCGCATTTTGGTGCGCACAAACGCGGGTCCTTTGCCCGGTTTTACGTGCTGAAACTCGGTAATCACGTGCAGGTCGTTGTTGTACATCAACACGAGCCCGTTGCGGAAGTCGGCGGTGGTTGCCATTATATAGTAAGCTGTTAGCTGCTAGCTATTAGCCGGTAGCTTTTGTGGTAAAAAAACGTTGTGATTCGGGGTTGGAGGAACGAAGCCAACAGCTCAATTACGAGTTGTATGCCCATTTTACGTGGATGGCGCCCCAGGTGAAGCCGCCGCCGAAGGCCGCAAAAATGAGGTTGTCGCCCTTGTGCAGCTGCTTTTCGTAATCCCAGAGGCAGAGCGGGATGGTGCCGTTGGTGGTATTGCCATAGCGCTGAATGTTGAGCATCACTTTTTCAGGCCCTACCCCCATGCGGTGGGCCGTAGCGTCGATAATGCGCTTGTTGGCCTGGTGGGGCACCAGCCAGGCAATATCGTCGTGGCTGAGGTGCTGGCGAGCCATTACTTGCGCAGCCACGTCGGCCATGCTCTTAACAGCAAACTTGAAAACCGTAGCGCCCTCCTGGAAGATGTAGTGCTCCTTATTGGTCACGGTTTCGAGGGTAGGCGGGCGGCGGCTGCCCCCTGCCTTCTGGTTCAGGTACTGCTCGCCGCTGCCGTCGGAGCACAGCACCTGGTCGAGGATGCCGTAGCCTTCGGTGCTGGGCTCCAGCATCACCGCCCCAGAGCCATCGCCAAACAGGATGCAGTTGGCGCGGTCGGTGTAGTCGACAATGGCCGACATCTTGTCTGCGCCCACTACCACCACTTTCTTATACATGCCACCCTGAATGAACTGAGCACCTGTAGCCAGCGCATATAGAAAGCCCGAGCAGGCCGCGTTCATATCGTAGCTGAAAGCCTTGGTAATGCCTGCCCCCGCCGAGATGATGTTGGCCGTGGCCGGAAACAACATATCGGGCGTCACGGTGGCGCAGATGAGCAGGTCTACTTCTTCAGGTCGCGTATTGGTTTTTTCGAGCAGCTGCTTCACCGCCTTAATGCCCATGACCGAGCTGCCCTGGTCCTTGCCCTTCAGAATACGGCGTTCTTTAATGCCGGTGCGCGAGGTAATCCATTCGTCAGTGGTGTCGACCAGTTGCTCGAGCTCCTGGTTGGTGAGCACGTAGTCGGGCACGTAGCCTCCGACTCCGGTGATGGCGGCAGTAATCTTCATGAGCGCAAAGGTGCGGCCCAAACGCAATTGGCTGGTTGAAAGCCAGCTAGTTGCGAGTTAGGATTTGAAAGTGTCTTTGATTTGGTCCACGATGCCAGACTGGGCCATTTGATAGCCTTGCATCATCATATTACAAATGGCCAGCGGCGTGCTTACGCCGTGGCCAATTAGGGCATTGTCGTTGATGCCCAAGATGGGCGAGCCGCCAATGGTTTCGTAGTTTACTTTCTCAAAAAAATCGTCGTTCAGGTTGCGGGCAACCATGATATCGTACATCGATTCGGCCATCTTAAGCATCACGTTGCCGACGTAGCCGTCGCACACAATGACATCGGCCTTGTCGTTAAACAAATCCCTACCCTCAATATTACCGATGAAATGTACGTGCGGATTCACTTTGAAGAGCTGGTGAGCCGCCTGCGTCGAAACATTGCCTTTGCCTTCTTCTTCGCCTAGGCTCATGAGCCCTACCTTGGGCCGGGCAATACCCAGCACGTACTGCGCGTAGAGCGAGCCTAGCTCGCCAAACTGCTCCAGCATCTCGGGCTTGCAGTCGGCATTGGCGCCGGCATCGACGAGAATGCAGTAGCCACCGGCCAGCTTAGGCACGAAGTTGGCGATGGCCGGGCGCAGCACGCCGGGCACAGCCTTCACCGTAAACATGGCGCCCACGAGCATAGCACCCGTGTTGCCAGCCGAGCAAAATGCATCAACTTCCCCGCTGTGCAGTAGGCGGTAGCCCACAGCAATGCTGCTATCCGGCTTTTGCTGGAATGTTTTGGCGGGGTGCTCGCCCATTTCAATAACCTGGGAGGCATGTACTACTTCGAGGGCAGTAGCGCTGGGGCCGTATTGGTGCAAAAGCGGGCGTATGTCGGTTTCGGAGCCGATAAGCACCACCTGCGCTCTGCCGGCCAGGCGCTGAGCCGCTAGCACGGCACCGGCCACGGCGGCCTGGGGAGCAAAGTCGCCGCCCATAGCGTCGAGGGCAATTTTCATGAACGCGGAAAAAGTATAGAACTAACCATAGAGCGTAAAAGCACGAAACCAAACCGGGCCGGACTGCCAATCTCAAAAGAGCAGTCCGGCCCGATGGTACCGCGAAATAACAACGCTTTCGGCTATTCTTCGTCCGAGTCCGTATCGCCGGCTGTTGCCGGAGCCGCTACCGAAGTATAATTTTTGACGGCCAGCTGGCCATTGTGGTACAAGTCACCATCCACTACGTAGGCCTTGTGGCGCAGGTGCAGCTCGCCCGTGTTAGGGCAGATGGTCACGGCCTTAGGGGTGAGTTTGTAGTGGCTACGGCGTTTGTCACGGGTGGCGGTGGAGGTCCGGCGCTTAGGATGTGCCATGGTATCAAAAGAAATTTAAGAGGGTTGAACTAGGAATGATGAATTAGAGCCAGGGTCCTAATTCAGGTTTTTGAGAGCCGCCCAACGTGGGTCGGCTGGCTCGTCATCGTCGGGGCCTTCGCCAGGGGGGCGAGTCGAGAAGATGAGTTTGGTGGTAGCATCGGGGTCGTCATCGGCTTCGTTTTGGAAGCGTGGATGCAGCTTTTTCATGGGCAAAGCCAGGCCAATGTAATCGTATAGGTGCTGCGCCAGATTGAGCGTGAGTGTTTCGGGCGTGATTTGCAGCACGTCGTCATCTAGCTCCTTGGGCTCATCGCCGTAGCGTACTAGTAGCGTGTTGGTGATATCAAGTGGGTGGTCGTACTCATCTAGGCTGCGGTCGCAGGTGAGGCGCACCGTGCCTTTGATGTGCGAGTGGATGGTGATAACGCGCTCCGTTTTAATGAGCGTTACCTCCGCGTGCAGGTCGCCATCGGCAATAAACTCCCCTTGGGGGTCGAACTGCTCAAAAAACGCGCGGTCTAACTCAAACGCAAACTGGTGCGTCTTGAGGGAGAGGCGGGCGATGGGCAAATCAAATTGCGAGTCTTTTTTCACGGGTAGCCGGATAACGGGGGGCAAAGGTACGGATTTATGTTGGCTTTATCAAGCCAACCCGGGTGCGCCGGGTTAGAGGCGGGTAGTTTGGGCTGCTGGCCCGAGCTTACCGCACCGCGCGTGGGTCGGCGGCGGCAAACTGGCGGGCCCTCACCACGTCGCAAGCCAAGTATACAGCGGCTCGAAACGAAGAGGCATCGGCCACAAACTGGCCCGCGATACCGTAGGCCGTGCCGTGGTCGGGCGAAGTACGCACCACCGGCAGGCCCGCCGTAAAGTTGACGCCCCGCTCGAATGCCATGAGTTTAAACGGAATTAGCCCCTGGTCGTGGTAGATGGAGAGGGTAGCGTCGAACTGCCGAAACTGCCCGGTGCCAAAGTAACCGTCGGCGGGATAGGGCCCGAACACGAGGTGCCCATCGTGCTCAAACTGCCGGATGACGGGCGTTATCACGTCACCTTCTTCGCGGCCAATCAGGCCGTTTTCGCCGGCGTGGGGGTTCATGCCGAGCACCGCTATTTTGGGCTTGAGAATGCCGAAATCCTGCTGCAAGGACCGCAGCAGCATTCTGATTTTGGTGCGTAGCAAGTCGCTGGTTACGCGCGCCGATACGTCTTTGAGCGCAATGTGACCGGTGGCGGTAGCCACGCGCAACGCTTGGTCCTCATCTACCAAAAACATGAGGCTGTCGGCCGCACCGAAGTAGCTAGCCAGAAACTCGGTGTGGCCCGGAAAGCGGAAGTCATCGGCCTGGGTATTTTCCTTGCTGATGGGGGCGGTTACGAGGGCATCGAGCAGGCCGGCTTTGAGGTCGCGGCTGGCGGCGAGCAGGCTTTCGCGGGCGGCTTGGCCGCTGGCCGGCGAGGGTTGGCCAGGCGTGAGGTGAAAGTCCTCGTCCCAGCACGTGACGGCGTTGAGGCGGCCCGGCGCGATATCGGCTGCATCGCGCAGCTGCCGAAACGTGAGCGGCTCAGTGCCTTTCTCTACCGGAAAATCGTCGAAAAGCGTGGTGGCCGTGCCATACACTACCGGCGTACACTGCTGCAGCAGGCGCTCGTCGCGCAGTGTTTTATAAATGACTTCGGCGCCGATGCCGGCTAAGTCGCCCACGGAAAAACCGAGGCGGGGAAGGGTCTTGGGCATAGTAAGCAAGCCTGATTGCGCCAGTGCGTCACGCATGCGAAGCAAGGAGGCAGCCGCCCTACCCCCTCGCAAACTTTTAATTCTACGAGAGGGGGTAGGGATGCTGCGCAGGTCAGCGTGACGAACGGTCTTTAGGCGAGTTGTTTAGTTAAGAATTCATACAACAGCCGCACGCCCGTGCCCGTGCCACCTTTGCCGCGGTAGCTGTCGGCGGCTGTTAAGAAAGCCGGCCCGGCGATATCGAGGTGCAGCCAGGGCGTGCCTTCGATGAAGCGCTCCCGAAACTTGGCGGCCGAGATGTGGCCCGCATCGGCCTTGCCGAGGTTGGAGAGGTCGGCGATGTCAGATTTCATGTGGTCGGCGTAGTCGTCCCAGAGCGGAAACTCGACCAGACGCTCGTGCACGCGGTGCGCGGCAGCCAGCAGCTGCGCGGTGGTATCGAGCGCGGCGGTGCCCATCACGGCGGCGGCCTCGGTGCCCACAGCGCGCACGGCCGCCCCGGTGAGGGTAGCCAGGTCAATCACCAGTTCGGGGTGGTATTTTTTGGCAAAGCTGAGGGCGTCGGCCAGCAGCAGGCGGCCTTCGGCGTCGGTGTTCTTCACTTCGACGGTGAGGCCCGAGTGCATGGTGAGCACGTCGCCGGGCACGTAGGCCAGGCCGCCGGGGCGGTTGTCGGTAGCCGGCACCAGGCCGATAACGTGCAGTGGCACGTTGTTTTTGGCTAGCGCGTAGAGCACGCCGCCCACGGCCGCGCCGCCGGCCATGTCGCACTTCATCATGTCCATGCTGTTGGGCGTGGGCTTGAGGCTGAGGCCGCCGGTGTCGTATACTACGCCTTTACCCACGAGCACGTAGGGCTTCTCGTTTTGGGCACCTTCGGGCTTCCATTCCAGAATGCTGAACGTGGGCGGCTCGGGCGAGCCCAGGTTCACGGCCAGCAAACCACCCATCCGCAGGCTCTCGATGCGGGCCATGTCGAGGATGTCGGTGGTGTAGCCGGCGGCGTCACCGGCTTCGGCCAGGCGCTCGGCAAATTGCTGCGCGTTGAGCTTGTTGAGGGGCGCATTTACCAGGTCGCGGGCAAAGACTACGCCTTCAAGCAGGTGCTGCAGCTCGCTGACCTGCGCCTCGGTAGCGGCGTCGCCGACGAGGTTAATTGTGGTGAGCGCAGCCGTAGCGCGCGACTTCTCATCCGTCTTATACCCCTCAAACTGGTAGGCAGCCAGGAACAACCCCTCGGCTAGCGTGTGCGCCGCGTCGAGATTTTCGCTCAGGTTATGAATAAAAACCTCGCTGGTTTTTTCTTTTTTCAGGGCCGCTTGCAGCTGGTGGCCGGCCTTGCGCAGGGCTTCGAGCTGAAGGTCGGGGGTAGGCTTTTTTTCGAGCACCACGAAGTAATGCTGGTGCGAAAAGTGGTTGAGCGTGACGAACTTCTGCTCGTCGGCCAGAGCCGCCTCCACGTAGCTGCGAGCGGCAGTGGGCAAGTCGGTGGCAGCAGTGGGGGGTAGGGCGGTGGTACCAAGGGGCAGCACAAAAACCTGAGTAGCGTGGGCCGGCGCGGCGGCGGCGTGGGCGAGCGTGAGTGACATAGGGAGGATAGGAGAGACTAACTTTGGCGTGAAGGTATTGTAAAACGGAGTGGCACTCCGTTTTCGCTCGGTTGGCAGGATGGGAATGTGATTCTGACGGCCAAATGCCTAAACGGAGTGCCACTCCGTTTTACTCGTTACGTATGCTTCTGCGAAAAACCCTGTTGCTCTTGCCGCTGCTCGGCGCGTCGCTGTTGGCCTCAGCCCAGCTCATGCAGCCCAAAACCACCTTCACCCGCGCCGATACGCTGCGCGGCGGGCAGCCCGCCGCCCGCACTTGCTACGACATCAACTACTACCACCTCGATGTGAAGCTCGATGTGGCCCGCCGCTTTATCAGCGGCTCCAACTTGTTTCGCTTCACAGCCACCCAAGATTTTACCCGGCTGCAATTTGACCTGTTTGCCAACCTGGCGGTGGAAAAAGTGACGTACCACGGCCGGCCGGTGCCCTTCACGCGCGAAGCCAACGCGGTGTTTGTCACCTTTCCTACCCCTCTTAAACAAGGCAGCCACGACGAGTTTACGGTCACGTATTCGGGCGCCCCCACCGTGGCCAAGCGTGCACCCTGGGACGGCGGCTTCGTCTTTGCCCAGGATACTACCGGCGCGCCTTGGGTAGCTACCGCCTGCCAAGGGGTAGGAGCCAGCATCTGGTGGCCCACCAAAGACCAGCAGGCCGACGAAGTAGACAGCATGCTCATTAGTGTGGCGGTGCCCAAGGGCCTCACCGACGTGAGCAATGGCCGGCTGCGCGGCACCAAAAAGCTGCCCGGCGGCTACACCCGCTTCGACTGGGCCGTGCGCAACCCCATCAACAACTACGACGTGGCCCTGAACGTGGCCAAATATGCGCACTTCTCCGACGTATACCAGGGCGAAAATGGCCCGCTAACGCTCGACTATTACGTGCTGCCCCAAAATCTGGAAAAAGCCAGAAAGCAGTTTGCCGCCAACGTGAAGCCCATGCTCAAGAGCATGGAAAGCTGGTTTGGGCCCTACCCATTCTACCAGGATGGGTATAAGCTAGTGGAGACGCCGCACCTCGGCATGGAGCACCAGAGCGCTGTGGCCTACGGCAACCACTACCGCAACGGCTACCTGGGCCGCGACCGCTCGACCACCGGCTGGGGCGAGAAGTGGGACTTCATCATCATCCACGAAAGCGGCCACGAGTGGTTTGGTAACAACATCACCAGCAAGGACATCGCCGATATGTGGGTGCACGAAGGCTTCACTTGCTACTCCGAAGCCTTGTTTGTGGAAAGCCAGCACGGCAAGCAGGCAGGCCAGGAATACCTGCACGGCCAGCGCCGCAATATCCAGAACGACGGCCCTATCCTGGGTCCCTACGGCGTAAACAAAGAAGGCTCGGGCGACATGTACGACAAGGGCAGCAACCTACTAAACATGGTGCGCACCGTCGTGAACGATGACGCCAAGTGGCGCGCTATGCTGCGCGGCCTCAGCAAAACCTTCTACCACCAAACCGTGACTGGGCAGCAGGTAATCGAGTACCTCAGCCGCGAAGCGGGCCGCGATTTTAGCCCCGTTTTTGCGCAGTATCTGCAATACCCGAGCCTGCCCGTGCTCGAAATGCGGGTCGAAAAAGGCCAGCTGCTGGGCCGCTGGGTGGCCAACGTGCCAACCTTCGACCTGCCCGTGCGCCTGCGCCTGAAGGGCGGCGAGTACCGCTTCGTCACGCCCACCACCAAGTTCAAGCCCCTCGACCTGCCCGGCGCCACCCGCGACAACGTAGAGGTCGATACCTTTAATTACTACATCGGCGTGCTGATGGACTGAGAATATTCAATGTAAAAAGAACGTCATGCTGAGCTTGTCGAAGCATCGCTACCGCCTCGTAGGATTACCAATCTATCGGCGCGGTAGCGATGCTTCGGCAAGCTCAGCATGACGTTCTTTGTGTTATTACTCTACTTGTATGAATACCGTTCGCCCCAAAAAACACCTCGGTCAGCACTTTCTAGCCGACCCCAACATTGCCCGCCGCATCGTGGAAAGTTTGCGCTTGCCGGAGGGGCTAGGGGAGGTGCTCGAAATCGGCCCCGGCATGGGCGTGCTCACGCAGTACCTGCTCCAGAACCCGGCGTACCAGACCAGCGTGGTCGAAATTGATACCGAGTCGGTGGCCTACCTCACGGCGCACTACCCGGCGCTGGCGCCGCGCATCTACGCCACCGATTTTTTGCAGCAAGACCTGAGCGCGCTGTTTCCGGGCCAGGCGCTGGCCATTATCGGCAACTTTCCCTACAACATCAGCACCCAAATATTCTTTCAGGTGCTGGCCCAGCGCCAGCAGGTGCGCGAGGTGGTGGGCATGCTGCAAAAAGAAGTGGCCGAGCGCCTGGCCGAGCCGCCCGGCTCCAAAACCTACGGCATTCTGAGCGTGCTTTTGCAGGCTTATTACGACATCGAGTACCTGTTTACGGTGCCAGCCCACGTGTTTGTGCCGCCGCCCAAGGTCGAGTCGGCCGTGGTGCGCCTCACCCGCAACCAGACCGAAAAGCTGGACTGCGACGAAAAGCTATTTTTTCGGGTTGTAAAGCAAGCGTTTTCAACTCGCCGCAAAACGCTGCGCAACGCCCTCAAGCCGCTGGGAATGTCAACAGAAACGATGGCCGCCGAAATTTTTGATAAACGTGCCGAGCAGCTGGGGGTAGGCGATTTTGTGCTGCTGACCAACCTGGTGGCAGCGGCGGGCCAACCCACAGCTTAGTATAAAATTTGTATTTCCCTACCCCCTCTTTTTAGCTCTGTATGACCAAATTTTTACTAGCCGGTGCCCTACTATCCTGCTCCTTTACGCTGGTCAAGGATGGCCCGTGGTTCAGCGGCAAAATTGTATATCACAACACGTTTAAGACGTTGGCCGGGGATGACGTGACGGCGAAGCTTACGCCGCTTTTGGGGGCCGACGACCCGTATTATATCAGCGACAACAGCTACAAAATGTACACCGATAAGCAGCAGCTGTTGGAATTGTACACTGGCGACAACAATAAGTATCAGTTCTTTATGGGTGGCCAATCGGTACCAGGCCTCGATGCGGCCGTTGGCACGCCCGGCACGGTCGTTACGCCGCTTGCCCAAACGGCTACCGTAGCCGGCTACACCTGTCAGAGCCTGCAACTAGCTAATGCCACGGAGGGCACTAGCACCGTGTACTATTACGCGCCTAAGCTGCGTGTCAATCCCGAGCGCTTTGCCAAGCACGCGTTCGGCGACTTTTACACCTACCTCAAAGCCACGAACGGCGCCCTACCCCTGCGCATGGTCGTAACCAATACCAAGCAAGGCTTTGTGATGACGAGCGAGGCTACCTCGGTGCAAGCCATGGCGCTGCCCGCCAGCGAGTTTGTAGTAGACGCCAAGCCGCGCTAGAGTACTATTTCCTTGGCAGTGCCCATGAAAATCAGGTTTTTGCTTGTGTGCGCGCTCAATGGGCTGGCCTGCGTGCCCGCGGCGCGGCGCGGCGTATGGTTCAGCGGCCTTATCGTGTACCACAATGAGTTTCGCAACGCTGCCGGCGAGGTAGTGACCAGCAGCGTTGGGGCCGAAAACCTGTTCTACATCCAGGGCAATAACTACAAGCTGTGCGCCAGCGATAAAAAGGCCCGGGAAGTGTACGTTGGCAAAACCCATACACTCCGGACGTTTCAAGGCGGCAAGGTCACGACTACCACTGCCCCCGACACGGCTGCGCAACGGCTGCGGGTTATCGCCACCCAGTTGCCCACCACGGCCATCATCCTGGGGCATTCGTGCCGCGCCGTACAGCTGGTCCACGGCACAGTGGCTAGCCTTGTATACTACTCGCCCGAGCTACGGGTTAATCCAAAAGGCTTCAGCAAACTGCCTTTTGGGTACTGGCATGCGCTGCTCAAGGCCACCGACGGCGCCCTACCCCTGCGCACCATCAGCGTATACGCGGCCTACGGCTACACCGCCACCAGCGAAGCCACGGCCGTGCAGGCCATGCCCCTGACCGACCAAGACTTTACCAGTGCTGCCACCGCGCAGTAGTTTTTTTACTTTATGTCCCTCTGCCTCATAATTGACGATATGCACCCCTCGCTCTTGCCCATGCTGCGTAGCATCGGCGTCGAGGGCGACTACCAACCCAAGCTGCTGGCCGCCGACGTGCCCGCCGCACTAGCCGCCCGCCCCTACGTAGGCCTGATGGTGCGCAGCAAAATGCGCATCACGGCCGCGCTGCTGGCCCACGGCCCACAGCTGCGCTACGTGGCTCGTGCCGGCGCGGGCGTCGACAACATCGACGAAGACGCTCTGGCCGCCGCTGGCGTAGTGCTGGTGAATGCGCCCGAGGGCAACCGCGACGCCGTGGGCGAGTTTGCCACTGGCCAGCTGCTGGCGCTGCTGCGCCACACCACCACGGCCGACGCCGAAGTGCGCCGCGCCGAGTGGCACCGCGAGGCTAACCGCGGCGAGGAGCTGGGCACCAAAACCGTAGGCCTGCTCGGCTACGGCCACATGGGTCGGGCCTTCGCCCGGCGGCTGCGCGGCTTTGGCTGCACCGTGCTGGCCCACGACCACGACCCGGCCGTGCTGCCCGACGGCCACGCCGAGCTGGTGCCGCTGGCCGAGCTGCAAGCCCGCGCCGAGGTGCTGAGCCTGCACATTCCGTACTCGGCGGCCAATCATCAGGTTGTGAATGAAGCGTTTCTGGCCGCCTTCCAGCACCGGATTTATTTCCTGAATACGGCCCGCGGCGAAGTGGTAGACCAGGCCGCGCTAGTGGCGCGCCTGCAAAGCGGTATGGTGCGCGGCGCCGCCCTCGACGTGCTCGACAATGAAAAACTCGCTACCCTTACCCCCGCGCAGCAGGCCAGCTTCGACTACCTGCGCACCTCGCCGCACGTGGTGCTGTCGCCCCACATCGGCGGCTGGACGCACCAGAGCTACCAGCGCATCAACGAGGTGCTGGTCGAAAAAATCGGCGCGCTGAAACTTGGTTTCTAGCAAGGGGGTAGGGCCGGGCGCACCCGCCTAGGCCGGCCCGCCGGACACAAGAAACGAGCGGCCGGAAACCAAGAACGGCGAACCGGTGTATCTTTGCCTTACCGAAGACGGAGAACGGCTGGCCAGTGTGCCAGCCGTTCTCTTTCTTTTTTACCAGCCCCACCCGCTACGCAAAACCAGTTCGCAATCTTATGGCTACTATCAATTATTACACCGCCGAGGGCCTGCAAAAGCTGAAAGACGAGCTCCAGGACCTCAAGGTCCGGGGCCGGGCCAAGGCGGCTGAGGACCTGCGCGAAGCCCGCGATAAAGGCGACCTGAGCGAAAATGCCGAATACGACGCTGCCAAGGATGCCCAGGGCCTGCTTGAGCTGAAAATAGCGAAGCTCGAAGAAGTGCTCGGCAACGGCCGCATCATCGACGAAACCAACATGGATTTCAGCAAGGTGCTTATTATGAGCAAAGTGAAGCTGAAAAACCTGAAAAACAACATGGTGCTCGACTACCTACTGGTGGCCGAGGAAGAAGCTAACTTGGCCGCTGGCAAAATCTCGGTGAAATCGCCCATCGGTAAAGGCTTGCTTGGCAAGTCGGCCGGCGACGTAGCCGAAATCACAGTGCCCGCCGGCAAGCTCCAGTTCGAGATTCTCGAAGTAGGCCGCTAAACGTAGGGTAGGCGTCAGTCTGCCAGCACCAGCACAACCCAAAAGAAAGGCGAACCTGAGCAGGGTTCGCCTTTCTTTTTTTCTTCGTTCCTTGCCGCCCGGCAAGCTAAAGCTTTCCCTACCCCCCTATGCCTTCTATTTTCTCTCGCATCATTTCGGGCGAGCTGCCCGCCTACAAAGTGGCCGAGGACGCCAACCACCTGGCTTTTCTCGACATCACGCCCCTGGTCGAAGGCCACACCCTGGTTATCCCGAAGCAGGAAATCGACTACATCTTCGACATGACGCCCCAGGCACTGGCGGCGCTGCACGTGTTTGCCCAGCGCGTGGCCAAAGGCGTACGGGCGGCCGTGCCCTGCCAGCGCATTGGCGTGGCCGTGATTGGGCTAGAAGTACCGCACGCCCACATTCACCTCATTCCGATGAATAAGGTGAGCGACATGAACTTTGCCAACCCCAAAATAAAGGTGCCTGCCGAGCGCATGCAGGAGCTAGCCACTGCCATTGCGGCCCAGGTACCGGGCGGCAGCGGCCTGCCCGCTCCGCCCTCCGCCGCCCGCGCCGCTACTAGCCCTACCCCCCCCGCCGACCCCAACGATGCCACGCTGGCCCAGCTGCAAAAGCTGACCGAGGGCCTGAATTTCATCAGCGAATCGGACGCGCCCCTGGAGCCCGTGAGCTACGCTGCGCCCAACGGCGACCTCGCCAACGACCAGTTGCTGCAAGTGCTGGGCGAGCCCGCCGGTACCAACGTAGAAAAGGTGGAGCTGACGCAGTTCTTGAGCAACCACACGGCCGATAGGGGGGCGGCTGGCAGCGTGGCCCTGGCCAACCGCTTCAAAGCCCTGCAGCTGTACCTGAAGCAGGAGCTCGACGGCGTGCAGGTGTACCGTGTGGGCACGGGTCCGCAAATCCACGCCTACGCCCTGGGCCGCGACGTGGCGGGCCGCCTGGCGGGCTTCAAAACGGTACTGACGGCGACCTAGGGCTCGGGCTTGTTTTTAATTGTAGTAGTTTCTGCTGTTAGGCAGTAGCGCGAACT
>Ga0160429_1000369_pt1 | contig 47112 bp, 46 predicted proteins | sample SolpanmetagenomR_FD_108199 | JGI IMG/M metagenome (GOLD analysis project Ga0160429, IMG submission 108199) | Solar panel surface microbial communities from Lawrence Berkeley National Laboratory, California, USA - R | ecosystem: Engineered > Built environment > Solar panel > Unclassified ... | reverse complement strand
GACCCGCACAACGCCGACCGCTTCGTGGGCGAAGACGTGGAGAAATACTGGGGCCAGGTAGACCTCTACATGGGCGGCGCCGAGCACGCCACCGGCCACCTGCTCTACTCCCGCTTCTGGTACTTGTTTTTGAAGGATTTGGGCCTGGTTACGGCCAACGAGCCCTTCCAGAAGCTGATAAATCAGGGGATGATTTTGGGCCGGTCGAATTTTGTGTATCGGTTGAATATCTCTTGGAATACTAAAACAGACATTATTTCCCCAAGACCTGACATTCAAACTCCTCCGCTGTTTGTTTCAAAAAACGTCAAAGACAAACTAGTAAACGGGCAAGAACCGACTGAAACCGTAATGTCTGCGGTTAACGAAATAATTAGCAAGCTTAAAGAAGAGCACCCAGACGTTTCTTTTGCTCCAGTTATCCACTTAGAGGAAGATGATTTTACGGCTTTGCACGTCGATGTCAGCTATACCGATAATGATGTACTAGACATTGCTGCCTTCAAAAATTGGCGCAACGAATACACCGACGCTGAGTTCATTCTCGAAGAGAACGGCACCTACGTCTGCGGTACCGAAGTCGAGAAAATGTCGAAGTCAAAATACAACGTCGTGAACCCCGACGTGTTGATTGACAAATACGGCGCGGACGCGCTGCGCCTCTACGAAATGTTCCTCGGGCCGCTGGAGCAGTTCAAGCCCTGGAATACCAACGGCATCAGCGGCGTAGCCACGTTCCTCAAGAAGTTCTGGCGGCTCTTCCACCCCGAAGACGGCGCGCTGGCCATCACCGACGAGCCCGCTAGCCCCGCCGAGTTGAAGACGCTGCACCGCGTCATTCAGAAGGTGGCGCAGGACATCGAGAAGTTCAGCTTCAACACCAGCGTCAGCACCTTCATGATTGCCGTGAACGAGCTCACCGCCCTCGGCACCCGCAAGCGCGCCATCCTGGAGCCGCTCGTAGTGCTGCTCTCGCCCTTCGCCCCGCACTTGGCCGAGGAGCTGTGGGAAGAACTGGGCCACTACCCCGGCAGCATCAGCTACGCCCAGTACCCCGAGTTCCGCGAGGAGTATCTGGTGGAGGCCAACGTGACCTACCCGGTGGCCATCAACGGCAAGGTGCGCGAGCAGCGCCAGTTTGCCGCCACCGCCACGGCCGCTGAAATCGAAGCCGCCATTCTGGAATCGGATTTCCTCGCTCGCTTCGGCGACGGCAAGGCCGCCAAGAAAGTGGTGGTAGTGCCCGGCCGCATGGTGAACGTGGTGGTATAAGCTAGCGGCGGCAGATAGCCGCTGCCAGCCCCGCGTCGCTAGCCCCGTTTGTCATGCTGAGCTTGCGAAGCATCTTATCAGGTTCGCACGAGCCATTGAGACGGGAGAAAATGCTTCGCAAGCTCAGCATGACAAACGGTTTATAGAAACAAAAAAGGCCCGCTGCACGTGCAGCGGGCCTTTTTTGTTTCTCGACGTACCTAGGGAAGCGCCAGCGCCACCGGCTGCTTCACTGGCCGGCCAGCCGCGTCCAGCACCTGCACCACCGGCTGGTCGTGCGCGTCGATGTAGAGCTTAAGCCGCACGCGGCCTTGCGAATCCCGCAGAAACAGGCCGGTTTCGCCGCTCGTCGCTTTGCCCAGAAATAGCCGCTCGGCCCCTAGCCGGTTGGAGGCCACCAATTGCGCCAGGCCGTGCTGGTAGGCCACGGTGTCGTGCAGGGCCTTCAGCGAATCCAGGTAAGCCAGCTCCCGCGCCAGCGGGAAGCTGTCGTTGCGGTCCCAGAGCCGCAGGCCGTAGCTTCGGAGGACCCGGCCGGCCCCGGCGCGCTGGCTGTATTGGAGCTGCATCAGCTGGTCGTTGCGAAACTGGTCGATGGAGTACACCATGCTGGCCGCGCGCTCGTTGCCGCTGTAGAGCAGGCCGCCGCACTCGTCGCCCGCCTCGTTGAAAAACGTGAGGCCGGCCCCGCGCTCCCGCGCTGGCAGGGGCTTGCCCCCCACCAAACCTGGGTGCTGCCGCTGGCTGCCGCTAAGCACCAGTTTGAGCTGGCCATTGGGCTCCACGATGTTGATGCGCTCGGCCGTCAGCTCGCGGCGCTGCTGCTGGCGCAGCAGGTAGCCCAGCGCCAGCAGCAGGGCCACTACCAGCAGGGTCAGCCCCCCTAGCCACAGCTGAAGCATCCGAAGTGACTTGGCGGTATCGGTCATGATGACAAGGGGGGGTTATAGAGTCAAAGTAGAGGCACCTTCCACATTGCTGTAAAGCAGAAACGCCCGCGGCACGTGCCGCGGGCGTTTCTGCTTTACAGCAAGCCATTCTCGCGCAGCAGGTCGTCGCGCTCTTTATCAGAAATGGAATCCTGCTCCGACTTGTCGTAAATCGTGAGCAAGTACACCGTTTCGCCCACGATTTTAATGCAAGTAATAACCCTGGCGCCGCCGCTTTTGCCTTTGTTTTTGGCGGTGATGCTCATGCGCACCTTGTAGCAGTCAGCAGTCGCGGCCCAGCGGCTCGCCCGCTTGGGGTACTTCTTCCAGCTCATCCAGAAGCGCGGCAAAATCAGCTTTGAACGTCGCGTATTTCTTGCGCAGCCGTTTACCAGGCCGGCGAAAGCTATCGGTGATGACGATTCTAAAGCTCATTTAGAAAGTCGCGCGCGTCCTGTAGCTGAATCTTCCCTTGCTGATGCAGTTCTACCTCATTGAGCGCCTCTCGAAAATCGTCAATCCACTCCTGCTGGGCAGGCGTGTACTGCCGGGGCGGCCGGCCGGCGGCCGGCTTGGGCTTGGCGGCGGGCTTCACGACCAGGTTCAGCTCGCGCAGGAGCTTCTTTACGAAGGCAACCCGGTCGTCGGGCACGGTTACAATCAGGTCCATAGCTTCAAAGTTAGCGGGTAGCCCTTGCCTAACCAGCGGGCCGGGGCCCGAAGTTTCGCAGGCTAGCCTCTCCTATGCGGCACGGGCTCAGCGCGGCCTAAATCTGGCGCAGCCGGGCGCCGGGTAGCCCCGCCCCTATCTTGCCGCCATGCTTACCCCCCTCGAATACGACCAGCTCGATGGCCTGGGCATGGCCGCCCTCGTGGCCAGCGGCCAACTCACGGCCGTCGAGCTGTGCCAGGCCGCCATTGCCCGCGCCGAGGCCGTGAACCCGCGCATCAATGCCGTCATTTTGAATCTGTTTGAGCAAGCGCGGCAGCGGGCAAACGCCGGGCTGGCGGCCGGCCCATTCGGCGGCGTACCGTTTTTGCTGAAGGATTTCGGCGCGCAGTACGCGGGCGTGCCGCACACCGGCGGCAGCCGGGCCTTGCGCCACTTCGTGCCCACCGAGGATGCCGAGCTGGTGCGCCGCTGGCAGGCGGCGGGCCTCAACATCCTGGGCAAAACCAACACCCCCGAGTTTGCCCTGATGGGCGTGACCGAGCCCGCGCTCTACGGCCCGGCGCGCAACCCGTGGCACCTGGGCCACACGCCGGGCGGCAGCAGCGGCGGCGCGGCGGCAGCCGTGGCGGCGGGCATAACCCCAGTTGCCGGGGCCGGCGATGGCGGCGGCTCCATCCGCATTCCGGCGGCGTGCTGCGGATTATTCGGCCTGAAGCCCAGCCGGGGCCGCGTGCCCACCGGCCCCGAGCAGGGCGAAAAGTGGCAGGGCGCCGCCGTCGAGCACGTGCTCACGCGCTCGGTGCGCGACAGCGCCGCCCTGCTCGATGCCACGCTGGGTGCCGATGCGGGCGCGCCGTATTTTCTGCCCAATCCCGCTGGGCCTTACCTCGAAGAAGTGACCCACGCGCCCGGCCGCCTGCGCATTGCCTTCACCCTCGACCACCCGCTGGGCCGCCCGCTGCACCCCGAGTGCGCTACTGCCGTGCGCGACGCGGCCAGCCTGCTCGAAAGCCTGGGCCACGACGTAGCCGAAGTACCGCTGCCCTTCGATGGCCGGGCCGTATCCGCGGCGTTTATGATGCTCTATTTCGGCGAAACGGGGGCTAGCATCGCGGGGCTGGCTAAGGTGCTGGGCCGCCCGGCCCGGCCCGCCGACGTGGAGCCCACCACCTGGCTGCTCGGGCTGCTGGGCCGCACCTACTCGGCCGCCGACTTTGCCGCCGCCCGCCACACCTGGAACGACCACGCCCGCCGCATGGGCCAGTTTCACCAAACCTACGACTTGCTGCTGACGCCCACCCTGGCCACGCCACCCGTGCGCATCGGCGAGCTGCAACCCAAGCCCTTCGAGCAGAAGCTCTTGCAAGTGGTGAACACCTTCGGCCTGGGCGGCCTCATCCGGCGCTCGGGGCTGGTGGAAAAGCTGGCCGAGCAGAGCCTCGAAAAGACGCCCTACACCCAGCTGGCCAACCTCACGGGCCAGCCCGCCATGTCGGTGCCCCTGCACTGGACGGCCGAGGGCCTGCCCTGCGGCGTGCAGTTCATCGCCCGGCTCGGGGCCGAGGATGTGCTGTTTCGCCTGGCCGGGCAGTTGGAGCAGGCCCGACCGTGGTTTGGCAAACGGCCGAACCTATAAAGGAGTGGCACTCCGTTTCCGGGCGCACGGCTCTAGCCTGGCCAGCCACTCCGGCTGGCGCTCGTTGCATCTTTGCGGTCCGCAGCTCGTCCTTCGTTTATTGTCAATGCCTTTTCATTTGATGCTTTTTACTTCTTTTCGCAAGCCTGCCCGCGTGCGCGCCCTTGGCTCGCTCAGCCTGGGGCTGCTGCTGGGGCTGGCCCTGCCGCTGGCCGGCGCCGCCCAAACTGCCCCGCCCAGCCCCACCGCGGCGGCCGATGCGGCGGGGCCGCTGCTCACACCCGACCAGTTTCTGGGCTATAAGCTGGGCGCCCAGTTTACGCCCCAGGCCGACGTGCTGCGCTATGCCGCCCACGTGGTGGCCCACGCGCCCGGCCGCATGCGCATCACGCCCTACGGCAAAACCTATGAGCGCCGCCCGCTCGAAGTCATTGAAATCGGCAGCGCCGAAAACTTCGGCCGGCTGGCTGCTATTCAGGCTAATGACCGCCGGCTGGCTAGCCTAGAGCCCGGCGCGGCCAGCCGCCAAATGCCCGCCGTGGTGTGGCTCAGCTACAACGTGCACGGCAACGAGGCCGTGAGCTCGGAGGCCGTAATGCAGGTGCTCTACGACCTCGCCAACCCGCAGGATGCCCAGCTGCAAGGCTGGCTCAAAAACACGGTGGTAGTGGTGGACCCCTGCGTGAACCCCGACGGCCACGACCGCTACGTGAACTGGTACAACCGCGTGCGCAACCAGGGCGTGAACGCCAGCCCCGACTCGTGGGAGCACCACGAGCCCTGGCCCGGCGGGCGCTACAACCACTACTACTTCGACCTGAACCGCGACTGGGCCTGGCAAACCCAGCAGGAAAGCCGCCAGCGCATTATGCTCTATAATAAGTGGCTGCCCCAGGTGCACGCCGACTTCCACGAGATGGGGCCGAATAACTCGTACTACTTCTCGCCGGCCGCCAAGCCGTTTCACGCCGACATCACGCCCTGGCAGCGGCAGTTTCAGAACGTGATTGGCGACTACAACCGGGCCACGTTCGACAAGAACAACTGGCTCTACTTCACCCGCGAGGTGTACGACCTCTACGCCCCCACCTACGGCGATACTTGGCCGAGCTTCAACGGCGCCATCGGCATGACCTACGAGCAGGGCGGCGGCGGCCCAGCTGGCGTGGCCTACGCCCGCCCCGACGGCGATACCCTGACCCTGGCCCAGCGCATTGCCCACCACCACGCGGCCAGCCGCGCCACCATTCAAGCCACCGCCGAGCGCCACGACGACCTGCTGCGCGAGTTTCAGAGCTACTTCGCCACCGCCAAGACCAAGCCCGGCGGCACCTACAAAACCTACGTGCTGGCCGCCGGCAGCGACCCCGGTCAGCTGCGGATGCTGACCCAGTACCTCGACCGCCAGCAAATCAGCTATGGCTTCGCGCCCAAGCAGCTCAAAACCAACGGCTACAGCTACGCCAGCGGCCAGACCGAGGCCGTAACCGTACAGCCCCACGACGTGCTCGTGAGCATGTACCAGCCCAAGTCGACCCTCGTGAAGGTGCTGTTTGAGCCGCGCCCGCAGCTCGAAGACTCGCTCACCTACGACATTACCTCGTGGGCCCTACCCTACTCGTTTGGCGTAAAGGCCTACGCCTTACCCCAGCGCCTCGATGCCAGCGGCCCCACCCCCAGCCAGCCCGTAGTGAAGGGCAGCGCGGCGGCCGACAGCCAGCCCTACGCCTACCTGGCCCGCTGGAACAACCTGCAAGACGTGCGCTTCCTGAGCAAGCTGCTTCAGCAGAAAGTCAAAATCCGCTACGCCGAGCAGGCCTTTGAGGCTGAAGGCCAGAAATACGCGCCCGGCACGCTCATCATTCCGCGCACCGGCAACGAGGCGCTGGGCGCCCGGCTCGACCAGCTCGTGCGGGCGCAGGCCGACTCGGCGGGCACCGTGGTACGGGCCGTGAAGTCGGGCTTCTCCACCAGCGGGCACGACCTGGGCTCGGGCTCGGTGCACTTCGTGAAGCAGCCCACCGTGGCCGTGGTGGCCGGTCCCGGCGTCGATGCCACGGCCTTTGGCGAGGTGTGGCACTTCTTCGAGCAGCAGCTCGGCTACCCCATCACGGTGCTCGGCACCGACTACCTGAGCCGGGTGAGCATGAGCAAAATCGACGTGCTCATCCTGCCCGACGGCAACTACCAGGACATCTACCCCACCCCAGCCCTCGAAAACCTCAAAAGCTGGGTGCGCGGCGGCGGCAAGCTCATCGCGCTGGAAGGCGCCATGAAATTTCTGGCCAACAAAAAAGACTTTCTGCTGAAAGCCAAAACCGCCGACTCGGTGGCCGTGCGCAAGGCCGAGGCCGCCAACCCCTACCTGCCACTGCGCCGCTACGGCACCGCCGACCGCGAAAGCACCGAAAGCCAAGCCCTCGGCACCATCTACCGCGTGCAGCTCGACAATACCCACCCGCTGGCTTTCGGCTACGGCGATACCTACCCGGCGCTCATCCGCACCCCCCTCAGCTACAAGTTCTTACCCAAGGGGGGCTGGAACGTGGGCGTCATCAAGAAAAACGGCTACTACGCCGGCTTCGCGGGCACCAAGGCCCGCAAGGAACTCGTGGACACCTTCGTGCTGGGCGAGCAGGACATGGGCCGCGGCCAGGTTATCTACCTCGGCGACAACCCGTTGTTTCGCGCCTTCTGGCAGAGCGGCAAGCTGTTGTTCGGCAACGCGGTATTTCTGGTAGGACAATAAACCTAAATCCAGGCTGGCTTCAGCCCCACGCAAAAGCCCCGCCTGCGGTTCGCAGGCGGGGCTTTTTTATTGTGCGCTAGGGTCAGCAACCTTATTTTTTCTGCACCAGCTGGCGGTGCAGCACCTGGCCGGCGGCTTGCAGCGTTAGCACGTAGCTGCCGGCCGGGTGGGCTCGCAGGTTCAGGGCCTGCTCGTTGCTCCCTACTTGTATGTCAAACTCTTGCTGCTGCACTACCTGCCCTAGCATGTTGGTCAGGCGCCACTGCCCGGCGCCGGGCGAGGCGGCTTCCCAGCGCGCGGTGGCGAGGTCGGCGGTCGGGTTCGGGTACACGCTCACGGCCGTGGCGACCGGGCTTGCCCCCAGCGGGCGCACGGCCACCACCGGGCCGTAGGTCACGGTGCCGTCAACGTCGGTTTGCTTCAGGCGGTAGTAGCTGAGGGTGCGCAGGGGCGCGGCATCGAGGTAGTGGTAAAGCCTGCTGGTCTGGCTGTTGCCGGCGGCGGCTACCTTAGCCAGGGCCGCGAAGCCGACGCCGTCGGCGCTGCGCTGCACCTCAAACCCGGCATTGTTCTGCTCCGAAGCCGTGGACCAATTCACGGCCACGGCGGCCCCCTGCGCTACGGCCGTGAAGCTCGTGAGCGACACCGGCAGCGGCGTGCCGGCAAACAGCGCGAACTCCCGCACGGAGAAGCCGCCATATCCCTTTTGCGCCAGCACCCGGAAATAACGGCCGGCGGTCGTCACCGCTACTTCATTGAAATAAGCCTGGTTGTTCGCGTAGGTGGCGAAGGTAGTCCAGCGGTCAGCCAGCATGTCGGCCTCAGTAGCAGCTACTTGCAACACAAACGCATACGCGTAGGCATTCTCCCAGCTCAGGTACGCGCGCGATACCGGCATGCTGGTGCCCAGGTCAACCATCACGTTCTGATACTCGCCGAAGCGCGTAGACCAGCGCGTTTCGAGGTTGCCGTCAAACGCATAGTTAGCCGTTAAGGAGCTGTTTTCGACATTGGATGCCGTAGCGGGCTGGTTGAGGGCCACGTTCTTGGCCGGCGAGTTGGTGAAGCCGAACGCCTCAAACTCGTAGATGGAGTAGCCATAGTAAGTGCCCCCGATGGCCCGGCGCTTGGTGGCCACCAGCCGGATAAACTGCCCCGTCAGGCCCAGATTGCCGTACTCGTTCAGAAATTGCCCATTATGGTTGCGCGGCGCGTTATCAACTACCGCTTTAGCCACGGCGAAGGAGGCAAAATCAGCCGTGGCTGACACTTGCACCTGAAAGTCGATTGCATACGCCTGCTCCCAGGTAATGCGAATGCGGTCAATGGCCTGCACCGAGCCCAGGTTGATAACCAGCGACTGGTTGTCCGTAGGCTGGCTGGCCCAGCGCGTATCGTGGTCGCCGTCATTTACGTTGCTGGCAGTCAGCGAATTGTTTTCCACCGACGAGGCCGAGGCCGAGGCCGTGCTGCCCGTATTCCCCGGTTTGTTGAGCGCCAGGTTCAGGTCGTTCTGGGCCATGAGCGCGGGGCAGGCGGCCAGCAAAATCAGCAATAAGCTGGCGTAGCGAAGTAAGCAAGTTTTCATAAGCTGGGTAATGAGAGCAAGGAAAAAGCCTAAACTTTATCAGAATAATGCCCAAAACTACTCACCTCTGTTAGCCATTCAATTTGCTACCAGCTAAACTATTGCGATAATAAATTATAAGGTCAGCCTTTTACTGCTCATAAATTCTTCATTATCAAAAGAGCCAGCTCCTCAACGGGGCTGGCTCTTTTTTGGCAGGAAAATGCGCTGGCTATTCTACCCGGCTAGTAAGCGGCCGTAAAGCGCTGGCGGTTGTGTTGGGGCTTTTCCAGCTCGTCGAGCACGGCCACGGCCAGGTCCTCGCCCGAGAGGATGCTGCGGCCTTCGGCGTTGAAAACCGGGTTTTCGGTGCCCAGGCGGTAGTGGCCGGTGCGGCCGGTGTCGATGCCGGGGTGCATTTCGATGGCCGGGCTGAAGAACGTCCAGTCGAGCTTGGGGTTCTGCTTCAGCTCATTAAGGTAGTCGCGGGCGGCCAGCGCGCCGGGCTTGATGTTGGCCGGAAACTCGGGGCCATCCACCAATTGCTGGCCGTTGATAAACAGGCTGCCGGCGCCGCCGATGGCAAACAGGCGCGGCACGCCGCTTTGCTCGGTGGCCTGCTCGATGTGGCGCGAGCCAGCCAGGAAGTCGTCGTAGAGGTTGGGGTTGGTCCAGCCAGCGCTGAAGGCGTTGAGCACCACGTCGTGGCCCGCCAGCTGCCGGGCCAGCTGCGGCACGTCGTTCACATCGCCGGTTACCACGGTCAGGTGCTCGTGGGTTTCGGTCAACTTGGCCGGGTCGCGCACGATGGCCGTTACCTGGTGGCCGCGCGTGAGGGCTTCGCGAAGCAGGCGCGAGCCGACAAAGCCGGTGGCGCCGAGAAGGGCAATTTTCATGAGTAAAAAATTAAGGACTAGTTGGTTACTGTCGCAGCGCAGACCAGCTGCCCGGCGGAGGCGACAAAGGTATGTAGCCCAAACTCAATTGTAACCAATATTGTTACAATAGCCAGCAAAAAAAAGCCCTAGCCCACCAGCTCGCCCATGCCGCTGGCCACCTGCGCCACGCTCGTGCCAGCGAGTTGCTGCTCCAGGGCTGCCTGCGCGCGCCGCAACGTATCATCGAGCGCCACTTGGATGTTGCGGCCCACCGGGCACCGGGGGTTGGGCTTGTCGTGCACGCTAAAAAGGTCACCCTCTACTACTTCCACAGCCCGGTACACATCGAGCAGCGTGATGGCAGCGGCCGGGCGGCGCAGGTAAGTGCCGCCGGCAGCGGCCCGCACCTCCACCAGCCCAGCCTTTTTGAGCTGGCCCAGGATGCGCCGGATAACCACCGGGTTGGTGTTGACGCTGCCCGCCATGCGGTCCGACGTCAGCAGCTCGCCGGCGGGCGTCACGGCCAGCAGGGTAAGAATGTGCACGGCTACTGAAAATCGACTGCTAATCTGCATATTAGTAGCGGGTTAGGCAGCATCAATGGCGGCTTGCAGCTCGGCGCGCACGGGCCGGGGCAGGCTCGCCACCACCAATTGGTACGAGTGCGTGAGCCAGTCGCGCAGCTGCGCCTCGGTGCCGCCCTGGCCCACCAGCACCGTGTTCCAGTGCTTTTTATTCATGTGGAAGCCGGGCCGCACGAAGTCGTAGCGCTCGCGCAGCTCCACGGCGCGCTCGGGGTCGCACTTCACGTTAAAGCTCTCGAACGTTTGCAAACTGGTGAGGGCGAATATCTTACCACCCACCTTAAACACCAGCGTGTCAGGGCCGAAGGGTGTTTCCTCGGTGGTGCCGGGCAGGCTCAGGCAAAAGTCGCGGTAGTCTTCGATGTTCATGGCTACCCCTAGCGCAAAAACCAGCGGTAGAGCAGCACGCACAGGCCGACCAGGAACATGGCCAGGCTCAGCTTATTGATAAAATGCATGGTGCGCAGGTTGAAGTTGGTTTTGCGGCTAGGGTCGTTCTTGCGGAAGAAATACCCAAAGGCGGGGCCGAAATCAAAGAGGTTTTTGCCGTTCATGTCGGGGCGAGGTGGAGTGTGCCAAGGTAACACTGGCCGCGCCAGAAAGATTGTCGAAACGCGCGATTTCTCGCCCGGCCGGGGCGCAAAAATGACGCGCGCCTTTGCCCGCGCAACACCGCCGCCGGAATAGCTTTGTAACCTGCGCCGTACGAACCCCGCCCCACCCACCCCACCCTGCCCATGAAGATTTTGCTAGTTGAAGACCACGCCGAGTTGGCCCGCAGCATTGCCAGCTACCTAGGGCAGGAGCATTACATCTGCGAGGTGGCGGGCACCTTCGACGAGGCGCGCGAGAAGCTAGCGCTGTTCAGCTACGACGTGGTGCTGCTGGATATTATGCTGCCCGACGGCAACGGCATCAGCCTGCTCAAGCTGCTGCGTAAGGAAGGCATTGAGAGCAGCGTGCTCATCATTTCGGCCCAAAACGCGCTCGACTTCAAGCTTACCGGCCTCAGCGAGGGCGCCGACGACTACATCACCAAGCCGTTTCCGCTGCCCGAGCTGCACGCCCGCATCAAGGCCATTATGCGGCGGCGTAGCGCGCACAAAAACAACGTATTGACCTTTCAGGACATCACCGCCGACCTGGAATCGATGGAGTGCCGCGTGAAGGGTAAGCTCCTTAACCTCACGCGTAAGGAAACCAATTTGCTGCTGTATTTCATCAACAACAAGGGCCGGATGCTGACCCGGCAGGCCATTGCGGCGCACCTCTGGGGCGACTACACCGACAACCTCGACAGCGTCGATTTTGTGTACCAGCACGTGAAGAACCTGCGCAAAAAAATAACCGACGCCGGCGGCAAAGACTACATTAGCACGGTGTACGGCTTTGGCTACAAGCTCAGCGCGCCCGACCAGTGAAACTCAACTACCGCTACACGCTGGCCTACGCGGCGCTCACGTTTTGCGTGCTCAGCCTGGGCTTTGCCATCGTGTACGCTGCACTCTCGCGCAGCGTCACGCAGGTGACCATTGGCGAGCTGGAAAATCTGAACGCCTTGGCAGTTAGGCAGCTGCGCAACGGAGCAGCTACTGTGCCTGACTCGCTGCGGCTCTACGTGCAGGCCAGCCCCGTGGCCGCCACCGACACGGCCCGGCGGCGGCGCACGGTGCAGGTGCGCCCCGAGTGGGACGCCGCCCTGCAAGCCCGCGTGGCCGTGGTGCGCCTCACCACCTACCCCGTGGTAAGCGGGCGGCCGTACCGGGTGACGAGCCGGGCGGCGGTGGTGGAGCCGCGCGACGCCTACCTCACCGGCCTGGTGCTGGTATTTGCCTGGACGTTCGTGTTTTTGCTGGCGCTGGTAGTCATTCTCAGCGAGTTGATTTCGTGGCGCATTCTGCGGCCGTTCAATGCCACGCTGCACGGCATTCAGCAGTTTGCGCTGGGCCAGCCGCACGCCATTGAGCTGCCCGACACCCGCACTGCCGAGTTTCGGGAACTCAACGAATTCTTGGTGAAGATGACGGCCCGCGCCCAGAGCGACTACCGGGGCCTCCAGGAGTTTTCGGAAAATGCCTCGCACGAGCTGCAAACGCCCATTGCTACCATCAAGGCCAAGCTGGAGCTGCTCATGGACTCGGAGCTGACTGAGAAGCAGCTCGGCACCCTCACCACCATGCACGACGAGCTGGAGCGCCTGGCCAAAATCAACCACGCCCTGACGCTGCTGGCCAAGCTGGAGCACTTCGAGCCCGCCCCCGATACCCTGGCCGACCTCAGCCAGCTCGTGCCCGCCACCGAAGCCGCCTTCGCCGACCTGGCCGAGATGAAAGGGCTGGCCACTACGCAGCGCATCGCGCCTGGCGTGCGTGTGCCGCTCGATGCCTCGCTGGCCCAGCTGCTGCTCAATAATCTGTTCAGCAACGCTATTCGCCACAACGTGCCGGGCGGCGAAATTCGGGTGGAGCTTTCGGCTACCGGGCTGCTGCTGGCCAATACCGGGCTAGCGCCCTCGGTCCCGGTGAGCGAACTGTTTGGGCGGTTTAAGAAGGGCAACTCGGCGCTCGATTCCATCGGCATCGGCCTAGCTATCGTTAAGCGTATCAGCGAGTTGTTTGGGCACCGCGTCAGCTACGAGTACGCCGCGGGCTGGCACCGCATCCGGCTGGATTTTACAGAAAGTGCTCTTGTAACGGATTGACGCCAAACTTAAAGGCGCAAAAATTTCATAGAAACCATAATTTTTATTTGAAATTTCTTCAAAATCGGGCGGCTCCTTTGCAGCACAGCTTTGGGGTAAGTAACTACTCACTTGGCTATGCTTCACTCGCTTCTTGTCCCTCCCATGCCTGCCCTGATGTTCTCGCCGCTAGTAGCTGCTACCCCCAGGGGGCCGGCCGACGAGCGACCGAACGGGCAGCTGCGGGCCATTTTGAGCGGTTCGGTGGGCAACTTGGTAGAGTGGTACGACTGGTACGCTTTTTCAGCGTTTTCGCTTTACTTCTCGGGGTCGTTTTTCCCTTCCGAAGACACCACCGCGCAATTGCTGCAAACGGCGGGCATCTTCGCGCTGGGCTTTTTGATGCGACCCATCGGCGGCTGGATGTTTGGGCGCATTGCCGATAAAATGGGGCGCAAGCAGTCGATGACGCTCTCCATCCTGCTCATGTCGCTGGGTTCGCTGCTCATCGCCCTCACCCCAACTTACCAAACCGTGGGCATTGTGGCCCCGGTGATGCTGCTCACGGCGCGCCTGCTGCAAGGCCTGAGCGTGGGCGGCGAATACGGGGTATCAGCCACTTACCTGGCCGAAATGGCGACCCCTAGCCGGCGCGGGTTCTACTCCAGCTTTCTGTACTTCACGCTCATCGGGGCGCAGCTGCTGGCGCTGGGTATTCAGCTCATCCTGCAAAAGGTGCTGACCGAGGTGCAGCTGCTCGATTGGGGCTGGCGCGTGCCGTTTGTAGTTGGCGCCGGGCTGTCGGTGGTGGCGCTCTACCTGCGCAGCAACCTCACCGAAACGGCCGCCTTCACGGCCCAGAAGCACACGCCCGAGGCTGGGCGCGGCAGCTTGCAGGTGCTGTGGCAACACCCGCAGGCGGTGCTCACGGTGGTGGGCCTCACGGCGGGCGGCACGCTGGCCTTCTACACGTTCACCGCCTACATGCCCAAGTTTTTGGTGAACACGGCCCACCTGGCGCCGGCCACGGCGGCCAACGTCAGCTTTTTATCGCTGCTGATTTTTGCGGCGTTGCAGCCGGTTTTCGGGGGCCTGTCGGACCGCATCGGGCGGCGGCCGCTGCTCATTTTCTTCGGTGTGGGTGGCCTGCTGGGCACCGTGCCGCTGCTCACGGCCCTCAGCCACAGCACCAACCCGTGGGTGGCGCTGGGGTGGCTGGTGGTAGCGCTCTTTATCGTGAGTGGCTACAGCGGCATCAGCGCCGTGGTGAAGGCCGAGCTGTTTCCGGTGCAGGTGCGGGCGCTGGGCATCGGCCTGCCGCACGCGCTCACGGTGGCCGTGTTTGGCGGCACCGCCGAGTACATCGCCCTCTGGTGCAAGCGGGCCGGCCACGAAAGCTACTTCTACTGGTACCTGGCCGCGTGCATCGGGACCTCGATGCTGCTATTACTGCTGCTGCCCGCAACCCGCCGCACCTCCCGCTTCGCCAGCGATGGCCACTAGCCACTGGCTATCAGCAAGTAGTTACTTTTTTAACTAACTGACAGCCAACCCACCACGCTCTCCCTATCCCACCCATATGCAGACAGTTACGCCCCCTACTGCTACGCCCCCAGTCAGCACAGGCCGCCGGCTGCGCTCCATCGTTTCGGGCTCCATCGGCAACCTGGTCGAGTGGTACGACTGGTATATCTATTCGGCGTTTACGCTCTACTTCGCGCCGGTTTTCTTCCCAAAGGCCAGCCCCACGGCGCAACTGCTTAGCTCGGCCGCCATTTTCGCGGTGGGCTTCTTGATGCGCCCGCTGGGCGGCTGGCTCATGGGCTCGTATGCCGACCGGCACGGGCGCAAGGCGGCCCTGCTGCTGAGCGTGTGGCTGATGTGCGGCGGCTCATTGCTCATCGCCCTCACACCCGGCTACGACCGCATCGGGCTGGCTGCGCCGGCGCTGCTAGTGCTGGCCCGGCTGCTCCAGGGCATCAGCGTGGGCGGCGAGTACGGCACCTCGGCCACCTACCTCAGCGAAATGGCCGATGCCAAGCATCGGGGCTTCTACTCCAGTTTTCAGTACGTAACGCTGCTGGCCGGGCAGCTACTGGCGCTGCTGGTGCAGCTCGGCTTGCAGCACCTACTCACGCCCGCCGAGTTGCAAAGCTGGGGCTGGCGCGTGCCCTTCGTGCTGGGGGCCGGGGCGGCCGTGGTGGCCCTCTACCTACGCCGGCAGATGGAGGAAACCCAGGATTTCCGCAAGCAGGCGGCCGGCGAGGCTGCCCCGGCTGCTGAAGAGGGCCGGGTGCGGGCGCTGCTGCGCCACCCGCGCGAGGTGCTCACCGTTATTGGCATGACGCTGGGCGGCACGCTGGTCTTCTACACCTTTACTACCTACGCCCAGAAGTTTCTGGTGAACACGGCCGGCTTCACCAAGGAGCAATCGACGCTCATTTCCTTCGGGGCGCTGGCGGTGGCGCTGCTGCTCCAGCCGCTGATGGGCGCGCTCTCCGACCGCGTAGGGCGGCGGCCGGTGCTGCTGTTTTTCGGGGTGGGCGCCGTGCTGGGCACCGTGCCGCTGCTCACGCTGCTGAGCCACACCACCAGCACCTGGGGCGCGCTAGGGCTGCTGGTCGTGGCCATGATTATCCTCAGCGGCTACACCTCCATTAACGCCGTGGTGAAGGCCGAGCTGTTTCCGGCCCACATCCGGGCCCTGGGCGTGGGGCTGCCCTACGCCCTCACGCTGGCCATCTTCGGCGGCTCGGCCGAGTACCTGGCCTTGCAGTTCAAGAGCTGGGGTAACGAGCCAGCCTACTACTGGTACGTGACGGCAGCGGCCGCCATCTCGCTGGCAGTATACTGGCGCATGGCCGACACCAAGCAAACCTCCCGCATCGGGCAGGACTAAGTATTGGACTGGCCTCACGCTACTCCTTGTCTTCTATCATCTTCTTCATTGCAGGTAGGTTGCCGGACACTGTGCCGCTGCTCACGGCCCACCGCTACAGCGTCTGTTTCGTGGGTGGCACTCGTCAGTACGAGCAGCCACAATAGTGCCCATATGACGACACATACCTGCACTCAAGTACGCTTACCAACTAGTTAACTAACGCTTACCTATGACACTCGCTCCCGACCTCCTGCACCGCCTCCAGCCGCTGGGCATCAGCCAGGCGCAGTCCGTTTGCCTGAACCTACCGCCCGCCGCGCTGGTCGAAGAAGCGCTGCGCCGGGGCGAAGGCGTGCTCACCGACACCGGCGCGCTGATGGCTGATACCGGCCGCTTCACCGGCCGCTCGCCCAAGGACCGCTTCGTAGTGCGCGACGCGAACACGGCCGATAGCGTGTGGTGGGGCGACATTAATATTCCCTTCGACCCGGCCAAGTTTGAGCAGTTGCACCAGAAAATGGTGGCCTATCTGGCCGATAAGCAGCTCTACGTGCGTGATGCCTACGCCGGGGCGCACCCCGCCACCCAGCTCAAGCTGCGCGTGGTGAACGAGCTGGCCTGGCACAACCTGTTCTGCTACAACATGTTCTTGCGCCCCGCCGAGGGCGCCGACACCAGCTGGACGCCCGATTTCAGCATCATCTGCGCCCCCGGCTTCGAGGCCGACCCGGCCGTGGACGGCACCCGGCAGCCCAACTTCGCCATCATCGACTTTACCCGCAAGCTGATTCTGATTGGCGGTACGGGCTACGCCGGCGAGATGAAGAAAGGCATTTTTGGGGTGCTCAACTACCTGCTGCCCCACGCGCACAATACCCTGGCCATGCACTGCTCGGCCAACGTGGGCGAAGCCGGCGATACGGCGCTGTTTTTCGGCCTCTCGGGCACGGGCAAAACCACGCTCTCGGCCGACCCGCGGCGCGGGCTCATCGGCGACGATGAGCACGGCTGGCTGCCCGGCGAGGGCGGCATCTTCAACTTCGAGGGCGGCTGCTACGCCAAGGTCATCGACCTGAGCCGCGAGAAGGAGCCCGACATCTGGGATGCCATCCGCTTCGGGGCCATTGTGGAGAACACGCGCTTCGTGCCCGGCACCCACACCGTGGACTACGCTAACAAGACCGTGACCGAGAACACGCGCACGGCCTACCCCATCTCCTTCATTGCCAATGCCGTGGAGCCCAGCGTGGGCCCGGCGCCGAAGAATATTTTCTTCCTCACCGCCGATGCCTTCGGCGTGCTGCCGCCCCTGAGCAAGCTCGACAAGAGCCATGCCATGTACCACTTCCTTTCGGGCTATACGGCCAAGGTAGCCGGCACCGAAATGGGCATCAGCGAGCCGCAAACCACGTTTTCAGCCTGCTTCGGCCAGGTTTTCTTGCCGCTGCACCCCACTCGCTACGCCGAGATGCTGGGCCAGAAGATGGACGAGAACCCGGCCATCAACGTGTGGCTGGTAAACACCGGCTGGACGGGCGGCGCCTACGGCACCGGCCACCGCATGAAGCTGGCCCACACCCGCACCCTCATCACGGCCGCCCTCTCGGGCGTGCTCAGCGAGGTAAACTTCAAGACGCACCCCACTTTTGGGGTGGCCGTGCCCAGCGCCGTACCCGGCGTGCCTACCGAAATACTGGACCCGCGCAACACTTGGGCCGATAAAGAAGCCTACGACCGCACCGCCGCCAGCCTGGCCTGGCAGTTTATCCGCAATTTCGAGAAGTACGCCGACTTCGCCAACGCCGACATTCTGGCGGGGGCGCCCCTCGCGGCCACCGTGGTAGCCTAGCAGCCCGCTAGCCCCCTTGTTTCGTGTTTTCACCCTCTACCGGGCGGCTTGGCCGGCCGGTAGCAGGCCCCCGTTTGCCTTTCCCACCCCCATTTTTGTCCCTTCTGCCCATGAAACGCATTTTTTCCAACCTCACCGTGCAGGTGCTCACGGCCATCGCGCTGGGCGTGCTGGTGGGCGCTTTGTTCCCCAAGTTTGGCGCGGCCCTTAAGCCGGTGGCCGATACCTTTATCAACCTCATCAAGATGTTGATTGCGCCCATCATTTTCCTGACGGTAGTGCTGGGAATTGCGGGCATGGGCAGCCTCAAGAAAGTGGGCCGCGTGGGTGGTAAAGCCCTGTTGTACTTCGAGATAGTAACCACACTGGCCCTGGCCATCGGCATCGGGGTGGCCAACCTGACCCAGCCCGGCGCCGGCGTGCAGGCCACCGCGCAGGCTGTGCTCAAGGACAGCAAGAAAATAGAGGAAGCCGCCAAATTCACGGAAAAGGCCGGCGAGATGAATTGGATTGAGTTCTTCACCCACATCGTGCCCGACAACGTGGTGGGCGCCTTTGCCAAGGGCGACATTTTGCAGGTGCTGCTGTTTGCCATCCTCTTCGGGCTGGCCCTCAACCGGCTGGGCGAAACGGCCCAGCCGCTGGTCAAGACCTTCGACCGGCTTTCGCACGCCATGTTTGCGGTGCTGGGCATGGTAATGAAGCTGGCCCCCATCGGCGCGTTTGGCGGCATGGCCTTTACCATCGGCAAGTACGGCATTGCCACGCTGCTGCCGCTGGGCAAGCTGATGCTGGTGGTGTACGCCACCATGTTCCTGTTCATTTTTGTGGTGCTCAACCTCATTCTGCGCTACTACAAGCTGCGGCTCGGGCCCTACCTGCGCTTCATTAAGGAAGAGATTTTGCTGGTGCTCGGCACCTCGTCGTCCGAGTCGGCCCTGCCGCGCATGATAGACAAGATGGAGCGCTATGGCTGCTCGCGCTCGGTGGCCGGCCTGGTCATTCCCACGGGCTACTCCTTCAACCTCGATGGCACCAGCATCTACCTGTCTATTGGGGTTATCTTTCTGGCTCAAGCCTTTAACATCCCGCTGAGTTTCACGCAGCAGCTTTCGCTGATTGCCATTCTCATTGTGACGAGCAAAGGCGCAGCGGGCGTCACGGGCTCGGGCTTCATCGTGCTGGCCTCGACCCTAGCGGCTACCAAAGTGATTCCGGTGGAGAGCGTGGCCCTGCTGCTGGGCGTCGACCGCTTCATGAGCGAGGCGCGGGCCATTACCAACGTCATCGGCAACGGCGTCGCCACGCTGGTGGTGGCCAAGAGCGAGGGCGAATTCGACGAGGCCCGCCACCAGCTGGCCCTGCAAGGCCGCTCGGTGCCCGAAGAGCGCCGCCCCGAGCCGGTGGCCATGATGCCGCGCATCGAGTTGCCTCACGCGGAGCCCGTGCCGCTCGACTAGGCCCTGCCTGCGGGGCAGGCGGTGGCCTAAGGGGCAGCTGTCCATCCCGCGCTTTTCTCCTTATTACCAGTATTTTTTGCGGCTTACGCAGGCCGTTGGGCCCCGCTACGCCTCGCCGCGCCCTTTCCCACCCCCTTATCCTTTCTAATGGCTATTTCTATTACCCGCTGGCTGGCGGTTAGCTTCCTTTTGCTCGGCACCGCCGCCCAGGCGCAGGTTGTGGTACCGCCCGCCACCGGCAAGGCCGCCGACCCGGCCCCCATTTCCCTGCCCAAGCCGGCGCCGGCACCCGCCAAGTCGGCCCCCTACGCGGGTGGCATGAAAATCAACCTCTCGCCCGATGGCTCGAAATACGTGCGCATCATGACGGCGCACCAGTTCTGGGCCCGCTACACCGAGAACAACTCCAACACCACCAACGCTACCGAGGAGCTGAGCTACGACCAGGTGGACTTCGGCATCCGGCGCTCGCGGGTGCTGCTGGTGGCGCAGCTCAACCCGCGCTTCCTCATCATTACCCAGCTGGGTATCAACGTACAAACCACTATTTCAGGCGGGGCGCCCAACGACCCCACCGGGCCGGGCAAGAAGCCGCTGTTCTTTGTGCACGACGCGCTGGTGGAGTACAAGATTAACAAGTACGCCAACTTCGGCGGCGGCCTGCACTACGTGAATGGCATTTCGCGCCAGACGAGTTTCGCGGCATTTTCGCTGCTGACGCTCGACGTGCCGGGCACGCAGTGGCCCGTTATCGACGCCATCGACCAGACCGGGCGCGGGCTGGGCATGTATTTGCGCGGCCGGGTCAAGAGCTTCGACTACAAGATATCGGTCAACGATGCCTTCCGCAGCAACCTCACCAGCACGCCGGCTACGCTCACTACGGGCGTGGCGCAGTTCAATCCCCGAGCCCGCGGGCTGGTGTACCAAGGCTATTTCGATTGGGAATTTTTGGATAAAGAGGCTAACCTCGTGCCGTTTCAGGTGGGCTGCTACCTGGGCGCGCGGCGGGTGCTGAACCTGGGCGCGGGCTTCCTCTTTTACAAAGACGGCATGTACACGCGCACCGCGAACAACCCCACCACGCTGCCCAGCAACGTGTGGACCATCCCCTACGAACGGCAGAATACCAGCACTTTCGCAGCTGACTTGTTCTACGACACGCCCGTGGACACGGCCCAGCAAACGGCGTTCACGCTGTATGCCGCCGCCTACCGCTACAACATGGGGCCCAACTTCGTGCGCTACGGCGGCACCATGAACCCCGGCACCGGCACCAACGCGCTGCGCGGCAACGCCGTGCCCGTGCTAGGCACCGGCGACGCCCAAACCATCCAGACCGGCTTTTTGCTGCCCAAAAAGCTGCTCGGCCCCAAGGTGCGCCTGCAACCCTACGCCGACTACATCCACGGCCGCTACGACGGCATCCGCACCAGCGACGGCGCCCTCAAAGACGTGCATGTTGTTGACGGCGGCGTGAATGTGCTACTCGACGGCCACCAGGCCAAAATCACGCTCAACTACCGCGCCCGCCCCGATTTTACCAACGTGAACGACGTGAAGTACCGCCCCGAGGCCACCATGCAGCTCCAGGTGATTCTCTAACTCCGCGGGCGGCGGGCGTTGGTTCAGGCCAGCGCCAGCCGCTCGCGCCAGGCTAGCCCGGCCGGCAGCTCCTGGGCCGAAAATTCGAGGTGAATAACCCGGCGCGGGCGGGCGCCGGTGCTGCGGTTGGAGGCGTGCAGCAGCAGCGGCTTCATGAGCATGGCCCCGCCAGCAGGCACGGCGCACACGGTGGCCCCAGCCGTGTGGCTGGCAATGATTTCGGCCGGCACCACGCCGCCGCGGTGCGAGCCGGGTACTACTTTGAGCGCGCCGTTGGTGGCATCGCAGTCGTCGAGGTGCACGCGGATGGTGACGGTATTTTCGAGCACCGCTGCCGGGGGCTGCACGGCCACCCAGCCGGCCTTGGCAGTCCAGGGGCCGAAACCGGGCGCCTCGGCGCGGCTAGCCACGTTTATCATCAAATCCTGGTGCCAGGCCACGAGCCAGTTGGAGCCGGCGGGCTTGTCGAAATAAATGGCCTTGGTGAGGTGGCAACCCACCGGAAACAGCACGCCCAGCACGCCGCGCAGCGCCGGCGTAGCCAGCAGTGGCCCCAGCGCGGGTACCTCGCCCAGCAGGTTGGGAATGGCAAATACGTCCTGGCTGCGCCGGAAATTGGGGCTGGTAGCCGGCGCGCCTTCGATGCAGCGCAGTAGCGCCGCTACCTCGGCCGGCGTGTAGAGGCTCGGCACGGTAGCGTGGCCGGCCGAGGTCAGTTGGTCGGGTAAAGAACTGTTTGCAGCAAGAATATCCATCGCGGGCAAAGCTACGGGCGGCTTCTTCACCGCCGGCGGCGCAACTTGCGGGCGCATCTGCCTCGCCCCCTAGCCCCGTGAAGCTCCTCTCTGCCCTCCTACTACTCGCGCTGGCCGCCAGCGCCCGCCCCGCCCTGGCCCAGCAAGCCAGCCCCGAAACTGCTGCCGTCAAGCAGACCATCACCACGTTTTTCGACGGGATGCGCCGCGGCGATAGCACGCTGGTGCGCAGCACGCTGGCGCCTGGCGCCGTGTTCCATAGCCTCGGCGGCCAGCCCACCACGCTGGAAACGGAAAGCATCAACGGCTTCCTGAAAGCGGTGGGCACGCCCCACCCCACCGTGTGGGACGAGCGGGTGCAATTCGAGCGCGTGCTCATCGACGCCAGCCTGGCCAGCGTGTGGGCACCTTACGAGTTTTACCTGGGCCCCAAATTCAGCCACTGCGGCTACGACTCGTTTCAGCTGGTGAAGCTGGCCGGGGGCTGGAAAATCGCGCACATCATCGATACGCGCCGGAAGGAGCGGTGTAAGTAGGCCGCGTATTTTTGGTCGAACTTAGCCTGTCTCAATGGAACCCAAACGCTACCCCCGCCAGCTTTCCCGCGGGGCCAACAACGCGGCCATTGCCCTTTCCGAAAGCGAAGTAGGTAAGCTCTTCAGCGACGATACCCGCTCGGATATTGGCTCGGAGGCCGAGAAAATGCGGTTTGCCAACGAGGTAAACGGGCTAGTGGTCAAGTTTAGGCGCCTGGAAGCCAACCCGGCGCTGGGCACCGACATGCTGGTGATGGAACGCCTGTACCCGCTCGATTTTCGGGCCTACGAAGTGGAGGTGCGTGAAATCTGGTTCGACGTGTTTGCCGATGAGCTACAGGCACTGCACCAAGCTGGCTTCGTGCACCGCGACCTGCAACGCCCCTCTAACCTGCCCGGCGACCGTTACGACAACATCCTGCTCACCCCCCAGGGCCTGCGCCTGATTGACGTGGGCATTTCCGTGTTGCAGCGGCAGGTGGGCGAGTCTTTTTTCCGGGCCTACGTGCAGCGGGAATTGGAGGAGCTAGCGCGGTTTCGGGCGTTTTTTATTGGGCGATAGTCACTAACTTCTCAATCGGAAAATCTTAGTCTCCTATCGCAGCTACTCCGCTCTCAGCTGCTTTTGCCTGCTTAAGTATAGCTGTAAGATTTGGGCAGATAGGACTGCCTAACTTAATAAGTTGGGTAAGCTTACGCATCACCAATTCACTAGACCACCTGAGCTTACCATAATAGTCCAAGTGAGATTCAATGACACCTAACTTTTGAGCCTGTAGAAATTCTTCGTACTCAATGCCACCGATAGAGTAAAGATGAATGCCACGGGCGGAGGCAGATTGGTCATCGCGAATAGTTGTGAATTCTAACATTCGCTACACCCCCACCGGCTCGTCTAGCAATTCCTTCTCAATCCACTTGCCATCCTCACGCATGAGCTCGATGAGGTCGTCGACGGCGCGCTCTTCGGGCACGGCTTTCTTGATGACTTCTTGGCCGCGGTAGAGGGCGATTTTGCCCTTGCCCACGCCCACGTAGCCGTAGTCGGCGTCGGCCATTTCGCCGGGGCCGTTCACGATGCAGCCCATGATACCGATTTTAATGCCCTTGAGGTGGTCGGTACGCTTGCGAATCATGGCCGTAGTTTCCTGCAAGTCGAAGAGCGTGCGGCCGCAGCTGGGGCAACTGATGTACTCGGTCTTGCTCATGCGGGTGCGGGCCGCCTGCAAGATGCCGAAGCTCAGCTGGTTAAGTTGGCTCAGGGTTTCGACCCACTCGGCCTGTGGGCGCGGCGAAAGCAATTCGGGGCCTAGTACCACGCCATCGCCGAGGCCATCGAGGAGCAGGCCGCCCACGTCGGTGGCGGCGTAGAGCTGGGTTTGCTCCAGCGGCTGGTCGGGAAACGAGCGGGCAATGATGACCGGGCAGGTAATCTGATTGTTTATCAGTTCGAAGAAGCCCCGGCGCAGCTCGGGCATGGCGTGGGCATTGGTAGTGGCCAGCACTAGCACCACGGTGGGGTCGTGGCGCAGGTGCGTCAGCAGGTTGGCATCGAGGGCGTCGATTTCGACCAGCAGAAAATTGAGCTGCGGGTGCCGCACGTGGCCGTCGATGTAGGTGCCAGCCGTGAACAAGGGATAGTGGTGCGGGCGCTGGCCGGCGTCGAGCCAGGCCGGGTAGTTCACGATTTCCTTCAGGCCGTTGGGTAGCATGAAGGGCACCGGCCGCTCGCCGGTATAGATGTAGTCGGCACCTTGGTCCGACATCTGAAACTTGTCCAGAAACGCCGAGTAGAGGTGGCCGGCCGCCCGCAAATCGGCATATTCCAGCTGGGGCAGCCTAGCCAGGCTCACCACCACGCGGGGCACGTTCAGCCCCCCGAAATTCAGCACTTCGTGGGTGCTGCGGCGGTGGTACTGGAAGGGGTCTATCGGCGCCTCGCCCCCTAGCGGCCGGATGGGCCGGGCTACGGCGGCGCGGTCTAGGTAGCGGTCGATGAGCATTTTAGCCACCGGCGCCTCGGCCTCGGGGGCTTCGGTGAGGCTCACGCGCACGGTGTCCCCTAGCCCGTCTTCGAGCAGCGTGCCGATGCCCACGGCGCTCTTGATGCGGCCGTCCTCGGCCTCGCCGGCCTCGGTTACGCCCAGGTGCAGGGGGTAGGGTTGCAGGCCTTCCTCATCGAGCTTCTGCACCAGCAGGCGGTAGGCCTGCACCATCACCTGGGTGTTGCTGGCCTTCATGCTGAGCACTACGTCGTAGTAGTTTTCTTCTTCGCAGAGGCGCAGAAATTCCAGCGCCGACTCCACCATGCCCAGCGGCGTGTCGCCGTAGCGGCTTAGTATTCTGTCAGATAGCGAGCCGTGGTTGGTGCCGATGCGCATGGCCGTGCCATACTCCTTGCAGATTTTCACCAGCGGCCGAAACCGCTCGCGGATGCGCTCGACCTCGGCGGCGTAGCTGGCGTCGGTGTATTCAATTTCCTCGAATTTCTTCTTATCGGCGTAGTTGCCGGGGTTCACGCGCACCTTTTCCACGATGCGGGCGGCCAGTTCGGCGGCGTTGGGCGTGAAATGGATGTCGGCAATGAGCGGCACGTTGCAGCCCCGCGCCCGCAGCTCCTTCTTGATAGCCAGCAGGTTCTGGGCCTCCTTCACGCTGGGGGCCGTAATGCGCACGTATTCGCAGCCAGCCTCCACCATGCGCAGCGTCTGCTCGACCGAGCCCAGCGTGTCCATCGTGTCCACGGTGGTCATGCTTTGCACCCGGATGGGGTAAGTACCCCCTAGCGGCACACCGCCAATGTTTACCACGCGCGCCACGCGGCGCTTGTACTCGGTGAGGCTGGGGCAATAAATTTTATTCATCACGCAAAAAAGCTAGGGCCGGGAGGTGGTAAAGAAGTACCCACCGCAAAGGTACGGCCGCCGGGTAGTGCCCCGGTACCCGGTAGGCAAGGGCAGGTAGCCCAAGCAAAAAGCCGGCTGAGGGGCCGGCTTTTCAAGTAATTCAAGCAGTAGCTTTTTTCTGGCTAGCTTAGCTGCTTGCGCAGGCGGTTCACTTCATGCTCTAGTTCCAGGTTGCGGAAAGTCACTTTGGTTTCGAGGTCGTTGTAAGAGTTTTGCAGCTGCTCTTGCAAGTGGCGCATGTCTGTGACGTCGGTATTCGTACCCAGCCAGCGCACTAGCTGGCCCTGCTCGTCGCGCACGGGCACGGCGCGGGTCAAAAACCAGCGGTATTCGCCATCGGCACCACGCAGCGGGAAGGTTAGTTCCCAAGGCTCGCCCTTGGTCCAGGCCTGACTCACAAAATCTACCACTGGCTTGATGTGGTCGGGGTGGTGTACTTTTTCCCAGCCCCACCCCTCCATAGCTGCCTGGGTGGTGCCCGTATAATCGAGCCAACGCTTGTTGTACCAGTAAATATGTCCGTCAGGACGGGCCATCCAGGCTAACTGAGCAACGTTGTCGGCCAGCGTGATAAATTCGGCCTCGCGCTCGGCTAGCTTGTCTTTAGCCAGCTTTTGGTCGTGAATATCGGTACACGTACCAAACCACGTTACAATGTCGCCGGCCCCGTTGCGCCGGGGTAAGGCCTGCCCCAAAAACCAGCGGTATTCGCCGTCCTGACCCTTAAAGCGGTATTCAATTTCGTAATCGGCGCCCGTCGCCAGCGAGTGGCCCCACACCCGGCGGGCACGGGCCTGGTCGTCGGGGTGCAGCAGGTTGTTCCACATGTCGGGGCCTATGCTGTCGGCCAGCGTGTAGCCCGTGTAGTCAATCCAGCGCTGATTGAAGTATGTGTGGAAACCCGTCGGGTCGGTTATCCAAACCAATTGCGGAATGAAGTCGGCCAAAAATTGAAACTCCTCTGCTTTAGAAGAGGCATCGGGGGCGGCGGGGGAAGTAATCACAACAGAGAGTAAGGCTAAAGCAGCGGGTAAGAAGGAAAAGCCGGACCAGCTAGGGCCGGTCGAGCTGCATTTCGAGGCCCGAGCTGAAATAGAGGTTGAGCTGGCTGCGGGCGCCATCGGCCGTGCGACGCAGGCGCGTCACGAGGGCCTTCATTTCCTCAGTCGGGAAATTGAGTCGCAGATACGGACGGTTGAGCAACTCATCGCGCTGCACGTCCCAGCTCCCGGTTTCCTGCCACGAGGGCGCGTGCAGTTGCAGCAGCTCATCATTGAGCACCAAGTCGGTAGCTTTGGCCAGGGAACTGTCGGGGTCAGCACGATTGACTACCCGGTGCGCTACCCGCCACGCACCGGCCAAGTAGCTATCTGGCACTTGTTGGAGGTTAATATCGAGCAATAAATCGGACATCGGAAAAGCACAAACCAGTTTGAAAAGCAAATATATCGGGTGTTCCCGGAGGCTAGCCACCTCCTACCAATCCACGCGTTGCCACTAGTATTCTTTAACAGCAAAAATAAGGTTCAGGTTGCCCACCTGCTTGCCCAGGTGCCCACCCCCACCAACCACGGCAAGCAAAGCTCTGTTGCATAAATACTTAACCCATATTTAAATTATGAAGTCAAGCCCGTGGCGGAGGGGCCGATGGCCGCCGCAGCGGGCGCGCCGTATGAAGCCGCACCAACAGGCCGCGCCGCCGGGCCGGCCACTTGCTCCATGAAATATTTTTCGCTTCCCCCTGCCCTGCCTGGCCAGGTTCTTAATGCGGCGCGCCAAACCGGCCTGCGCGCCTGGCAAACCGGCCGGCTGTTTCGGCAGCTTGCCCAGCGGGCCCTCGACTCGGTGCAGGAGGTGCTGCGGGCCGAAATTCAAAACGGCCACGCCCGCCTGGTGGCCGATTTTCTAGCCGATAAGGCATTGCCCGCCGCCCGGGCACTGCTGCTTGAGCGCATGACGGCGCGCCTGCTGCTACGCCTGGGCCTGCGCGGCGCCTTCCTGACTAACGTGGCCGGCTGGGTATTACCCTTCGTGCTCGAAAAGTTGTTTCAGGCCGCCCGGGCGAGCGGCCTGCTCGCCCGCCTCGAAGCTAACCCCACCGTGGCCGAGGCCCTTACGCGCCTCGACGAGTTGCGGCAGGCGGCGGCCCGCCTGCTCTTCCCCGACGGCGACACCGGGGCCCGCGAACTCACCGATGAGGAGGCCGCCGCGCTGCTGCAAACGCCCGCCCGACGCTTGCCGCAGCATACTGAGCAGTAGCTAGTTCACCCTTCGGCGCTAATAGCCTTGCTGAAGCGTTATTATATTTTCGAGCGGCTGGCCGGCTTGCAGGTGGCCCAGGTTGCGCAGTAGCTGGGCTACTTTGCCCGCGGCCTCGTGCGGCTGGCCGCCGCCGGTGTGCTGGGTCAGCAGCACCTGGGGCAGGGTCCAGAGTGGGTGGTCGGTGGGCAGCGGCTCGGTTTCGGTTACGTCGAGCACGGCCCCGGCCAGGTGGCCGGTTTGCAGGGCTGCTAGCAAGGCAGCCTCATCGGTAGTATTGCCGCGGCCCACGCTGGCGTAAACGCTACCGGGGCGCAGCGCCGCGAATTCGGCGGCGCCAAAAAACCTATCGGCGCTGCCGGGCAGGCAGTTTACTACCACATCAGCCTGCGGCAGGGCAGCCAGCAAGTCGGCCCGCGAGTGCAGCTCGGCCTGCGGGTTGGTGCGGGCCAGCAGCCGCACCACGCAGCCAAAGCCGCTGAGCTGCTGGCGTACGGCTTGCGCGATGGTGCCCGCCCCCAAAATAACGACCCGCTTGGCCCGCAGCAGCCCCATGCGCCCCCGGATGGGCGCCCCCACCCAGCGGACTTCGCTTTGCAGGCGCACCAATTCGGGTAGGGTACGGTAGTGGGCCAGCAGGCCGGCCACCATCGTTTCGGCGCAGGGCCAGGCAAAGTAGTCGCCCATGTTGGCCACCGGCGCGGCCACCGCCAACCCTTGGTAGCGGTCGAAGCCCGCCGAGTCGAGCTGCCACAGCCGCAGGTGCGGCAGCTCGCCGGCCAGCCACTCGGGCGGTGGGTTGCCAAAAATAACGTCGGCCCGCTGGCACGCAGCGGCTTGCCCGGCGGCAGGCAGGTCAGTGGCATACGTCACATCCGCCCCGGTGGGCAGGCCTTGCTCAAGCTGGGTGCGCGCCGCCGCGGGCAGCGCCGAAAACACAAATAAGTGCATGGTACTACAACGCAAAGCCTGCCCACTGGGCAGGGCAATTAGAAATAAGCCGCTGCTTAAAACAGCAAAACGGTAGTGCGCCGCCCGGCTGGGGCGGCGTACTACCGTTGCCAGGCAATGCCAGAGCGGCTAGGCCTGCTCGTCGTTGCCGTGCTTGCTGTTTTTGAGGTCTGCCTCGGGCGTGCTGCTGCCACCACCTTGCAGCTGGCCAGCGGCGGCCAGGAGGGCGGCGCCCAGCTTTTCCACGTGCGAGCGGGTATTGCCCTCGGCAAAGTGGGCCGTGCGGGTGGTTTCGGTGCCGAGGTGGTGCAGCAGGCGGCCTACTTGGTCGCCGTCGTAGGTACCGCTGTTGAGTAGCGCCTTCAGGGCTTGCAGGTCGGTTACGAGCTGGTGAAACTCAGCGTTGTGAGCGGCTTTCAAATCTTCAATCCACCGCTGTAGCTGGTTGTCGATGCCGGCGCGGCTGGCTTCCTCTTGCAAGTCGCCGTTGAGAAGTTTAATGGCGCCTTCCAGGTGTACTTGGTGTTGAACTTCGGTCTTTTCCATGATGCTGCTTGGAGAGAATTTGGGTGGGTCAGCCCAGCGGGCTTGTCCAGCTCCTCAACGCAAGGCAGCGGCTATGGGTTAGGCTGGGCCAGTAAAAAACCCCGCCGGCTGCCGGCGGGGTTAAGGTACTTGGTGCAGAAGGGCGGGTTATTCAATCTTGCTCATGCGCTCCTTCACCGACTCCAGGGCCACGCGCATGTTCACGATATCGGCGCGGGCGGCTTCCTGCTTTTTCAAGTTTGAATCGACCTGATTGTTGAGCTGCTGCAATTCAGCCACGTTAGCGGCCAGCTGCTGCTGAATTTCAAGCTTGCGCGCTTTGTTGCGCTCAATGCTTTTTTTGATGGCATCGGCTTCCCCAATAACGGACATGTGGTTGTTCTGCGAAGTCACCAGCGCCTTTTCGGCGTCCGTAATCTGGGCTACCAAGTCTTCGCGGTACATCGAGCGGGCAAAATCCTTGAGGTATTTTTCGCCGGCCTTCCACTGCGTGGGGGTCGAGGCCTGGCCGAGGTAGGCGTTGCCCAGGTCGATGCTCCACCACACGCCCGTGCCGGTAGGCAGGGCATCAACGCGGCTGATAACGCTGATGGGCGTGGCCGAAATATCCGGAATCGTAACGCCCGTCATCGTAATAACCCCCTTGTTGTTCTTCACCTTACCCGGAAACTGGTCGTTCAACTGCTTCAGCCACGACGTTTCAACCCGCTTGGTATCAAGCTGCAAGCTCACGCGCTGCCCCTTGCGGGGAATGTTGTTAATATTCTGGTCCGCCTCGTCAACCACCGAGCGCTGGGCCGACACCTGCAAAGCCCCTAGTAATAGTAAAAAAAGAAGTAGAACGTTTCGTTTCATTGGGTAAAAAGAATAAGTAAAAAGAGGTAGCAACAAAAAAAACGAGCCCCTAGTGGTTCTCTGACAGCCCAAATTTAAGCACTTTATCGCAACTCTATGAGCGAAAAAAGCTTTTTTTTCGCTGAGTTAATTTTTTATGCGTTAAGTACAACGGAGGTCGAAAATGAAGCCCGTCGAGGACACGAAAAATATTACTTTTTTTATTTGTTAAATCCAAAAATCTACCGGGCCGGCTGCCTCAACAAAAGCCGGCATCGGCGGTTTTACGCCCCATGCCCCAGCTCACCATCTGCCGCTCCGAACATTTCAACGCGGCCCACCGCTTGCACAACCCCGCCTGGAACGAGGCCCGCAACCAGCAGGTATTCGGCAAGTGCAACAACCCTAACTACCACGGCCACAACTACAACCTGACCGTGCGCCTGACCGGCGAAATCGACCCCGAAACGGGCTACGTCTTCGACCTGAAGGCCCTCAGCGACATCATCAAAACGCAGGTGCTCAACCGCTACGACCACCGCAACCTCAACCTCGACACCGACGATTTCCGGGCGCTCAACCCCACGGCCGAGAATATCGCCGTCGTTATCTGGCGGCGGCTGCGGGCGGCGCTGCCGGCCGCGCTCACGCTGGCCGTGACGCTGCACGAAACCGACCGTAATTTTGTGGAATACTATGGAGAATAATGCTGCCGGGTCCACCGACCACCCTAACGGGCCCCACCCCGACTACCACCTGCCCGCGGGCCTGCGCACCCCCGTGCGCCCCGACGGCTTTGCTACCCCCGACGAGGCCAAGATTGCCGCCATCAGCGGCCACTTTCGCGCCATTATGCAGGAGCTGGGCCTCGACCTGACCGACGACAGCCTGGCTGGCACCCCGCAGCGCGTGGCCAAAATGTATGTGCAAGAGTGGTTTAAGGGCCTTAATCCCGAGCACCGGCCCGAGGTGCGGCTGTTTGAGAACCGCTACGAGTATCAGCAGCTGCTGGTGGAGCGCGACATCACGCTGTTTTCGTGCTGTGAGCACCATTTTGTGCCTATCATCGGCAAAGCCCACGTGGCCTACCTGCCTGGCCAGCACGTAGTTGGCCTCAGCAAGCTTAACCGCGTGGTGCAGTACTACGCCCGCCGCCCCCAGGTGCAGGAGCGCCTTACGCGGCAGGTGGCCGAGCACCTGCGCCAAAGCCTGGGCACCGACAGCGTGGCCGTGCTCATCGAAGCGGACCACCTGTGCGTGATGAGCCGCGGCGTGAACGACACCAGCAGCTCGACCATCACCAGCGAATACGGTGGCAGGTTCTTGGAAGACATCAGCTTACGCAATGAGTTTCTGCGCCAGATAGGGAAGTAGGCAGTAGTTGTCAGTTGCTCGTTGTCAGTTGTCAGTTCGTTCCGGCAGCTTACTTGCGTTGAGGCTGACAACTGACAACGAGCAACCGACAACTAGTAATTTATGAAAATCCTCATCACGGGCGGCACGGGCATGATAGGGCAGCGGCTGGCCGAGCTGCTGATTGATGGCGGCCACGAGGTGGCCCTGCTCACGCGCGACCCGCAGAAAGCCAGCCACTTCCGGCTTTTTGGCTGGGACCCGCAGGGCGGCACCATCGACCCCGCCGCCGTGCCCTACGCCGACTGCGTGGTGAACCTGGCTGGCAGCAGCGTGGCCGAGGGCAAGTGGACGCCCGAGCGCAAGCACGAGATTATTCGCTCGCGCCTCGATGGCCTGGAGCTGCTGTACCGCGAGCTGGCCAAGCCCGGCCATCACGTGCAAACGCTGCTATCAGCCTCGGCCATTGGTGTTTACGGCAACCGGGGCGACGAGATTTTGTACGAAAACTCGCCCATCGCCGGGCCGGGCGACGACTTTCTGGCCGATGTGGTGGTGCAGTGGGAAGCCGCCGCCCGGCGCATCAGCGAGTTGGGGCCGCGCGTGGCGCTGCCGCGCATCGGCATCGTGCTCAGCCCCGAGGGCGGCGCGCTGGTGCCCATCGCCAAAACCGTGCGTTACGGCGCGGGCGCTCCGCTGGGGTCGGGCCGGCAATACATGAGCTGGATTCACCTCGACGACCTGTGCCGGCTACTGGTGCAAATGCTGGAAGACCCGCTGTGGCAGGGAGCGTACAACGCCGTGGCGCCTAACCCGGTTACCAACCAAGAGTTTACCGAAGTGCTGGCCCAGGTAATGCACCGCCCACTGCTGCTGCCTAAGGTGCCCGCCTTTGGCCTGAAGCTGGCGATGGGCGAGATGAGCGAAATCGTGCTCGGCTCGCAACGCGTGAGCGCCGAGAAGGTGTTGGCCCAGGGTTTCACTTACGAATACCCGCGCCTGCTGGAAGCCCTGTCGTCGTTTTACGGTGAATGAGTAAGTGAGCAAATCACTTGCTTACCTATTCACTCACTTAGCTACTAAGAATCAGGTCGGTAGCGGCCCGTAGGTCGGCCACGCGGGGGGCATAGCTGCTGGGCTCGGAGTGGCCAACCAGGACACCCCGTACCCCGAGCCGGGCGCCGGCCTCCATGTCGCGGGCGCGGTCGCCCACCAGCCAGCAGTGAGCCGGGTCGAGGTGGAAGCGCGCCACGGCTTTTTCGAGCATTCCCGAGTCGGGCTTGCGCAGAATGGACTCGCTCACCGACGGGTGACTGGCCGAAAAATAGAGCGCATCGAGCCGGTAGCCGCAGGCCTGCTGCAACAATTCGTGGCAGGCCTGCACTTCGGCGCTGGTGTAGAGGCCCTTGGCGATGCCGGCCTGGTTGGTAACCACCACGAGGTAGTAGCCGGCCGCCTTGAGGCGGGCCAGGCTCTCGGGCACGCCGGGGCAGATGCGGAAGCGCTCGGGTGTGAACACGTAGTCGCCCATTTCTTCGTTGAGCACGCCGTCGCGGTCCAAAAAAACTGCTTTATTCATGTGCTGATTGTTGATTACTAAGAGTTGATTGTTGCTGAATACCGCAAATTTCACCTTCCGCTCAACAATCAACTTCCAGCAATTCACAATCACGATGCGCATTGCCATTATCGGCGGCGGCCTCACGGGCCTCACGCTAGCCCATTACCTTCAGCAAGCGGGCGTGGCCTACGACGTGTTCGAAGCCAGCCCCCGACCGGGCGGCAACCTGCTTTCGCCCCGGATGCCCGAGGGCTACCAGCTCGAAGCCGGCCCCAACTCGCTGCTACTCAGCTCCGAGCTGGAGGAGCTCCTGACTGAGCTGGGGCTAGCCGACGCCATTCAGGAGGCCGCCCCCGTGAGCCAGCACCGCTACGTGCTGCGCGGCGGCCAGTACCGGGCGCTGCCCGGCTCGCCCCCGGCGTTGCTCAAAAGCTCTTTTTTTAGCCTCAAAACCAAGCTGCGGCTGCTGGCCGAGCTACTCCGCCGCCCCGCGCCGCCGGTGCCGGGCGAAACGGTGGCCGCTTTTTTCGAGCGCCACTTCGGGCCCGAGGTAGTGCAGTACGCCGTCAATCCATTTGTGGCGGGCATCTACGCCGGCGACCCGGCCGAGCTGCTGCTGTCGCTCACGTTTCCGCAGCTGGCGGCCCTGGAGGCGCAGCACGGCTCGCTGTTGCGCGGGCTGGCTAAGGGGCCCCGCACCGGTCGGCGCCGCACCATTACGCTGCGCGGCGGCGTGCAGGCGCTCACCGACGTGCTGGCGGCCCGGCTCACGAGCTACCACGCGGGCCAAGCCGTGTCGGCTATCGAGCACCGGGCCGAGGGTGGTTACCTCTTGGCACTTAACAATCAGGCATCGCCACTGCCCTACTCGCACCTGGCGCTGGCGCTACCTGCCTACGCCGCCGCGCCGCTGCTGCGCGCCAGCTTTCCGGCCGCCGCTGAGGCGCTGGCGGCCGTGCGCTACCCGCCCATGACGCTCGTGTACTCGGCCTATGACCGGGCGGCCGTGGCGCACCCGCTGGCCGGCTTCGGGGCCCTCAACCCCAAAATAGAAGGCACCTACGCGGCCGGCGCCATCTGGACCAGCGCCCTGTTTCCCGACCGGGTGCCGGCCGGGCAGGTGCTGTTTACCAGCTTTGTGGGGGGCGCGCAGTTTGCCCGCCAGGCCCAAGAACCCGAAGCCGCGCAGCTGGCGGCCGTGCACCAGGAGCTAAGCCGGCTCTACGGCATCAGCGGCGCGCCGTGCTGGCAGGGGCGCTACTACTGGCCGCACAGCATTCCGCAGTTCGACCACCACCTGGCGGCGGCCCGGGCCGCCGTGGCACCGCTGGCCGCGGCGGGCATCGTGGCCGTGGCCAATTGGCAGGCGGGTGTGAGCGTGCCCGACTGCGTGAAGCACGCCCGCCGGCTGGCTCAGGAGCTTGGCGCGGCGGCTAGCCCCACCGCGCAGCTTATCCGCTAGGCCCACCGTCCAAATTATTGCCGCCAGATTTCCATAAATGCGCAACCCTATTCCTACGCGCCCTATCTTTGCCCCTGATGAGTACTACGGCCGCCGGACTGGTTTTAATTCCGACGTATAATGAGCGGGACAATGTGGAGCTGATTGTTCGGGCCGTTTTTGCGCTACCGAAAAATTTCCACGTCCTCATCATTGACGACGGCTCGCCCGACGGCACGGGCGCAATTGTGCGCGGCCTGCTGCCCGAGTTTGCCGGGCGGCTGTTTTTGGAGGAGCGCGCCGGCAAGCAGGGCTTGGGCACGGCTTACATCTTCGGTTTTCGCTGGGCCCTGGCCCGGGGCTACGACTTTGTGTTTGAGATGGATGCCGACTTCTCGCACAACCCGCAGGACCTGCTGCGCCTGCACGAAGCCTGCGCCGTGCAGGGCTACGATATGGCCATCGGCTCGCGCTACAGCGACGGCGTGAACGTGGTAAACTGGCCCATGAGCCGGGTGCTGATGTCGTACTTTGCCTCCCGCTACGTGCGCCTCATTACGGGCATGCCCATTCACGATGCCACGGCCGGCTTTAAATGCTACACGGCCAAGGTGTTGCGCGCCATCGACCTGAGCCGCATTCACTTCGTGGGCTACGCCTTCCAGATTGAGATGAAGTGGCTGGCCTACTGCCTGGGCTTCCGCGTCAAGGAAGTGCCCATCATTTTCACCGACCGCACCCGCGGGCAGTCCAAAATGTCGAAGGGCATCTTCAAGGAAGCCTTTTTTGGGGTAGTGCAAATGAAAGTGAGCAGCTGGATTCACCCGCCGCGGCGCCTCGCCGAGGCGCCGCTGGGCCGGCCCAGCATGAGCGTAGGCTAAGCGATGGTACGCTAAGCTTCGGCGGGCCATTGCCAACGTTGGCCTCCCTCTTCATCCGACCGCTGGCATTTTCTACGGCAAGCGCAAGCTTCCCGCACTACCGCATCCTCTACCCGCCGTTTTCCCGTATCTGGAGCAGCAGCCCGCCGCCGGATGGAAAACACGCCCCTGTTCTGGATATTATTCAACCTGTTCGTAATCGGGCTCTTGCTGCTCGACTTGCTGGTACTCAACCGCCGCGCCCACGCCGTGAAGCTGGGCGAGGCTCTGGGCTGGAGCGCCTTCTGGATAACGCTGTCGCTGGGGTTCAACTACCTCGTGTACCGCACCATGGGCCACGAGGCGGGCCTGCAATGGCTGACGGGCTACCTCATCGAGAAGGCCCTGAGCGTGGACAACCTGTTCGTGTTCCTGCTCATTTTCACCTACTTCAAGGTGCCGGCCGAGTATCAGCACCGCATTCTGTTTTGGGGCGTGCTGGGGGCGCTGGTGCTGCGCGGCCTCTTCATCGTGGCCGGGGCGGCGCTGCTGGCGCAGTTTCACTTTTTGCTGTACGTGCTGGGGGCCTTCCTGGTGTACACGGGCGTGCGCATGGCCCTTAGTGGCGACGGCGACCCCGAAATTGACCCCGCCAACAACCCGGTGGTGCGGTTTCTGAGCCGGCGCCTGCCCATTACGCGGCAGCTCGACGGCGGCAAGTTTTTTACCCGGCGCGACGGCCTGCGCTTCGCCACGCCGCTGCTGGTGGTGCTGGTAATGGTGGAAACCACCGACGTGGTTTTCGCCGCCGATTCCATCCCGGCTATCCTGGCCGTGTCGCGCAATACGTTCATTGTGTACACCTCCAACGTATTCGCGCTCTTGGGCTTGCGGGCGCTGTACTTCGCGCTGGCCAGCCTCATGACGCTCTTTCACTACCTGCACTATGGCCTGGCGCTCATCTTGGTCTTTATCGGCGGCAAGCTGCTGGCCGAGGATATTTTGCGCACCCGCTTTAACCTGGAGCTACCCATGCCGGTTTCGCTAGGCATAGTGGGGGCGCTGCTGCTAGGCTCGGTGGCGGCGTCGCTGCTGTGGCCGAAACGCAATGACTAATGCTTGGTGACTACTTATCTGCCCTTCGTTTTTCTGCAACGCGATAGCCAGCAGTTAGTAGTTCGTAAGCCCTACTCATTTAGTTATTAGCCACTAGTCATTACTCATTAGTCACTTCCTTGAATCATCTCGCCGAACACCTGGCCCAGGGCTTCAGCCAAACGCCGAAGACCCTGTCGTCCAAATATTTCTACGATGCCACCGGCAGCCGCCTGTTTCAGCAGATAATGGCCCTGCCCGAGTACTACCCTACCCGCACCGAACTGGGCATTTTTCGGGCCCAGGGCGCCGCCATTGCGCAGGCGCTGGCGGCCGGCGCGGGGGCTAGCCAGCCGCTGGCCGTGGTGGAGCTGGGCGCCGGCGACGGCCTCAAAACCAAGCTCTTGCTGCGCGAGCTGCTAGCCCAGCCCGGTGAGCTTACCTACGTGCCGGTCGATATCTCGGCCTCGGCCATCGACGAACTGGCGGCCTCGCTGCACGCCGAGCTGCCCGGCCTGCGCACCGAGCCGCTGGCGGCCGAGTACGGGGCGGCGCTGAACACCCTGGCCACCCGGCCGGGCGCTAAGGCAGTGCTGTTTCTGGGCTCCAACCTCGGCAACTTTACGCCCGACGAGCAGGCGGTTTTTCTGCGCGAGCTGGCCCAGCCCCTGACCCCGGCCGACCGCCTGCTGGTGGGCTTCGACCTGCGCAAAGACCCGCGCCGCATCCGGGCGGCCTACGACGACGCGCAGGGCATCACGGCCGAGTTCAATTTCAACCTGCTGCGCCGTCTCAACGCCGAGGCCGGCACCGACTTTGACCTCGACGCCTGGCAGCACTTCCCCGACTACGACCCTAGTACCGGGGCCATGCGCTCGTGGCTGGTGAGCCGCCGCGCCCAGACCGTGCGCGTGGGCGCGCTGGCCGGCCAAACCTTTGAAATCGCGGCCTGGGAGGCTATTCACACCGAAAGCTCCTACAAGTTTACCCTGCCCCAGGTGGCCGGGCTGGCCGCCGCGGCGGGCCTGCGCGTGGTTGATGTTTTCCAGGACGAGGCCGGCGACTTTGCCGACGTGGTGCTGGCGGTGGCCGGGTAAGGGCGTAATTTTGTAGCCAACGTATCCAAAAGAACGTCATGCTGAGCCCCGCGAAGCATCTCGCCCGCGCCACTAGGGTTGCTACTCTGGCGGCGTGCGCAGGATGCTTCGCGGGGCTCAGCATGACGTTCTTTAGCAAGTATTTATCCTCGTGAAAGCCCACCTTCGCCCTACTATTTTATTAGCTTACCCCGTCGTCCTCAGCCAGCTCGGCCACATCCTGGTGAGCGTGTGCGACTCGGTGATGGTGGGCCAGACCGGCAAGCTGCCGCTGGCCGCCGTGAGCGTGGGGGTGAGCGTCACCACCGTGCTCATGGTACTGGGCCTGGGCATCAGCATGGGCGCGGTGCCGCGCGTGGCCGCCGCCAACGGGCGCGGCGATAACGGCGCGCTGGGCCACCTGCTGGTGGGCACCATCTGGCTCAATACGCTGGTGGGCGTGCTGCTGGCGGGCCTCAGCCAGCTGCTGCCGCTGGCTATGCCACACCTGCACCAGGCGCCCGAGGTGGTGGCGCTGGCCACGCCCTGGGTGCGGGTGGTGGGCCTGTCGCTGCTGCCGCTGATGGTGTTTCAGGGCTTTCGGGAGTGGGCCGAGGGGCTGGGCCTCACGCGCCAGGCCATGCAGCTTTCCATTCTGGGCAACGTGGTGAACGCGCTGCTGTGCTACGCCTTGATATTCGGCCACTTCGGCGCCCCCGCCATGGGCCTGATGGGGGCGGCCTGGGCTACGCTCATCGCCCGCGTCATCATGGCGGCGCTCATGGCGCAGTTTGTGCTGCGGGCCAAAGACTTGCAGGCCAAGCGCCCGGCCGAGGCGGCCACCTGGCTACGGCCGGGGCTGGCCGAGCTGCGCGGGCAGCTGGCGCTGGGCCTGCCCATCGGGGTGCAGATGATGTTTGAGGTGGGCGCCTTCGCCACCTCGGCCCTGATGATGGGCTGGCTGGGGGTCACGACCCAGGCCGCGCACCAGATTGCCATCAACGTGGCCTCGGTCACCTACATGGCGGCCAGCGGCATTGCGTCGGCGGCTACCATTCGGGTGGGCAGCCTGCGCGGGGCCGGCGACCTGGCCGGGGCGCGGCAGGCGGGCTTCGCGGCCTACTGGCTGGCCTTCGGGTTTATGTGCACGATGGGGCTGCTGCTGGTGCTGCTCCGGCACCTCATTCCGCCGCTCTACAACACCGACCCGGCCGTGGTGGCGCAGGCGGCCACGCTGCTGGCCATCGCGGCCGGCTTTCAGGTGTCGGACGGCCTCCAGGTGGTGGGCTTGGGCGCGCTGCGCGGCCTCGAAGACGTGAAGGTGCCCTCGGTGGTGGCGCTGCTGGCGTTCTGGGCCATTGCCCTGCCGCTGGGGTACTACCTGGGCTTTGGGCTGAAGATGGGCGCGCCGGGCGTGTGGCTGGGCCTGCTCACGGGCCTGAGCACCGTGGCGGTGGTGCTGCTGCTGCGCTTCCGGCGCCAGAGCGAGCCCGGCCAGGGGCAGCCCCGCCCCAGCCAGCCGGGCCAGCCCCTGGCCGAAGCCGAGGAGCTGCTGGTGCTGGGCCAGCCCGCCGGCTAGGCCCGCGGAACTCAAAGCGGGCGCTTGCGTGTCAGGTGGCTAGCCCCCGGGCCGCGCGCGGGCCGGCCAGGGCTGCATCCTGACCTTCTAGCCTTTTTTCTTCATGCTTATTTCCTGGTGGAAACCGCTGGCTTTTCTGCTGCTGCTTGGGGCTGGCCCGGTGGCGGCCCAGCAAGTGAAGCTGCCGCCCGGCGCCATTCGCTGGTCGGCCAGCCGGCCGCTCACGGTGGCCGATTTTAAGGGCCGGCCCAAGTCGGCCGAGGGCCACGCGGCCCTTACCTCGGCCAACATCAACACCGGCGCCACCTGCCGCAGCAATGTATTTGCCGGCACGGCGCAGGCCAGCTTCGACCCCGCCACCTCGTGGGTGCGCGAGCCGGGCACCATGACGCCCGCCCTGCTGCGCCACGAGCAACTGCACTTTGACATTGCCGAGGTGTATGCCCGCCGCCTGCGCCAGCAGTTGGCCGCCGTGCACACCACCTGCGACCGGCTGGGCACCACCTTCGACCGCATCAGCCAGGCCACCTACGCCGCCTGGCAGCAGGCCGAGGATACCTACGACCGTGACTCCAACCACGGCCTGCAACACGAGCGCCAGGCCCAGTGGGAGGCCCAGGTGCGCCAGCAGTTGCAGGAGCTGGCCGCCTTCGCCGAGAAGGAGGCGTAGGTGATTGCCACTGCTTAATTGTTAGTTGTTACTAGTCGGTTGTTATGGCGAGCTTGCGAAGCAATGACAGTCGGCACGGCGGGTAGACGACCCTAGCCGAACGAACGGCGCGGATGCGATTGCTTTGCAGGCTCGCCCCGACAACTGACAACTACTAATTAAGCAGTAATGGCCCTTTCCTGGACTGAATTTGAGCAAGTTGATATCCGCGTGGGTACCATCATCGAGGCGCGCGAATTTCCACAGGCCCGGCGGCCAGCCTACCAGCTGGTGCTGGATTTTGGTCCCGAAATCGGCCTGAAAAAATCGAGCGCCCAGCTTACGCAGCACTACACACCGGCCACGCTGCTGGGCCGGCAGGTGCTGGCGGTGGTCAATTTTCCGCCCAAGCAAATTGGGCCGTTTCGCTCCGAAGTGCTGGTGCTGGGCGCCCCCGACGCCGCGGGCCACACGGTACTGGCCGCCGTGGCCGCGCCGGTGCCCAACGGCAGCCGCCTGCACTAGCCCCGGCTAGGGGTGCGCGGGCGAGGGCGCGCCGCCTATTTTCTTCTGGCGCGCGGCCAGCGAGTCGATAACGGCGGCGTAGATGCCGTCGAGGTCCTTGCCGTTCATGGCGTAGTAGCGGTAGCTGCGCTCGAAGGTCGAGTCGGCGGGCTTGAGCTGGCGCTGGCGCAAAATCTCGTCGTGCATAGTTTGAAACAGCGCCCGCGCCGAGTCGGGGGCCAGCCGGCTCGACTCGATGCGCGATTCGAGCAGGTGAAACCGGATAAGCAGGCTGATTACTTCCTCTTTGGAAAGCACGTTGGGCGGGGGCAGCACTTGCTCGGGGCGCGCGCAGCCGGCCGCGGCCAGCAGCAGGCCCGCGCCCAGGAAAAATTTAGTCAGCGTCGATTTCACGCCCAAAAATACGCTTGCGCCGTAGCTTCGTTCTTCGCCCCGCCCCCGCATGCCCCCCGCCGCCAGCCCTGCTTCTGCCCTACCCCCCAGCCTCACGGCGCTGGTGCGCCGCCTGCGTCACCTCGAAATTAGGATGCGCCAGGCGGTAGAGGCCCAGCTGCAAGGCAACTTTGGCTCGGTGTTTCGGGGCAATGGGCTGGAGTTTGACGACGTGCGCCTCTACCAATACGGCGACGAGGTGCGGGCCATCGACTGGGCCGTGAGCAGTAAGGGCCACGGCACGTTCGTGAAAACCTACAAGGAAGAGCGCGAGCAGCAGGTGCTGGTAGCCCTCGACGTGAGCGCCTCGCAGCGGGTGGGCGGCGCGGCGGCCGGCCGCCAGGCCAAGCTCGACCTGGGCCGCGACTTGGCCGGGGTGCTGGCTTTGTCGGCCGCCCGCCAGGATGCGGCGCTGGGCCTGCTGGCTTTCACCGACCAAAAAGAGCTGTACCTGCCGCCCGCCAAGGGCCTGCGCCCGGCCTACGCCCTGTTGCAGCGCCTCTACGGCCTGCGCCCCGCCTCGGCGCACACGAGCCTGGCCGTGGGCATCCGGCAGCTGCTGAGCCTGGTGCGGCGGCGCAGCCTGGTGGTGCTCATCTCCGATTTTATCGACGACAACTACGAGCGCGAGCTTACCATGCTGGCCCGGCAGCACGACCTGGTGGTGGTGCAGCTGCAAGCGCCGCAGGAGGCGCGGTTTCCAGCGCTGGGCATCGTGCCCCTGCGCGACGCCGAAACCGGCCTCCAGCGCTGGGTCGATACCTCAGCCCCCGCCTTTCAGGCGCAGTACGCGGGCCAGACCCAGGCGCGGCAGGAGGCCCTGCGCACGCTGTGCCGCCGCCAGCGGGTGAGCCTGCTTACGCTGCGCACCGACGAAGACTTTGTACCGCAACTAGTGGGGCTGTTCCGGCAGCGCCGGGGCTAACGCGCTATGCAGCAACCGTTCACTTTCCGTAGCCGGACCCGCGGGCTGACGCTGGCGCTCAGCCTCCTGGGCTTGGCGAGCCCCGCCGCGGCCGCCTCTGGCGCGCCCGCTACGGAGCCAGTGGGCCGGTTTTCGCGGGCTGTGGTGGAAGTGGGCCAGCCGCTCGACTACGTACTCAGCTACACCCACGACCCGGCGGCAGAGGTGGTGTTTCCTGATTCGCTGGCCTCGTTTGGGCCCTTTGAATACGCCGGGCGGCGCTGGCTGCCCACCCGCACCACCAATGGCCGCAGCCTCGACCGGGTGGTGTATCACCTGCGCACGTTTTCGCTGGCCCCGGTGCAAACCTTGCAGCTGCCAGTGCTGCTGCTGCACGGCGCCGACACGCTACGCCTGCTGCCACCCCTGGCCCAGGTGCACCTGCGCCGGCTGGCCCCCACCCTCTACTCGACCGAGGCGGCCGGGCCGCCCGATTTGCGCACCACCTACCAGGTGCAGCCGCTGGCGCCGGCGTTCAACTACCCCTTCTGGCTGGCCGGGGTGGCCTTGGCCCTGGCGCTGGCCGGCGGCGTCTGGGCCCTCTACGGCCGGCGCTGGCGCCAGCGCTACGGCCACTACAAGCGCCGCAAAAACCACGTGTACTTCCTCACCCAGTTCACGCGCAACGCCGAGCGCTTTACGCTCTCGCGCTCGGCCGCGGTGGTTGAGCGCACGGTGGCGCTGTGGAAAAATTACCTTTCGAGCCTCGAAGACACCAATCTTAACTCTCTTACTACGAAAGAGCTAACTGAGCACTTCCAAAACGATGAGGACGTGCGGCGCGCCCTGCGCACCACCGACCGCGTGGTGTATGGCAACCTCTTGAGCGAGGATGCCCAGGAAGTGGACGCCGCCTTCCAGCGCTTGCGGGATTTTGCCGAGCGGCGTTACGAAGGGGTTTTCAGCAGGTGAGGAGCCGATGCGGCTGTGGCAGTTCGCTCGCTTCGCCGATTGATACGTACTCGTTGAAACTAGCAATTACTCACCACCACCACCATGCCCCACCTCGTAGTACTGACCGGCGCCGGCGTATCGGCCGAAAGCGGCATCCGCACCTTCCGCGACACCAACGGGCTCTGGGAAGAGCACCGCATTGAGGACGTGGCCACGCCCGAGGCGTTTGCCCGCAACCCGGCGCTGGTGCTCGACTTCTACAACAAGCGCCGCGCCCAGGCCCGCACCGTGGCTCCCAACGCCGCCCACCTCGCCCTCGCCGGCTTCGAAGAAGCGCCGGGCTGGACGGTGAGCATCATCACCCAGAACGTGGATGACCTGCACGAGCGCGCCGGCTCGACCCAGGTGCTGCACCTGCACGGCATGCTGAACAAAATGCGCTCGGTGAAGAACGAGAATACCGTTTTCGACTGCCCCGGCGACCTTGCGGTGGGCGACCTCGCCGCCGACGGCGGCCAGCTGCGCCCGCACATCGTGTGGTTTGGCGAGATGGTACCGGCCATTGAGGAAGCCGCCGAAATCGTAGCCACCGCCGATGCGCTGCTCGTGGTGGGCACTTCCCTGCAAGTGTACCCGGCGGCGGGCCTACTGCACTACGCCCCGGCCGGCTGCCCGGTCTACGTCATCGACCCGCACCAGCCCGAGGTCAGCGGCCGCCGTGGCGTGCGCTACGTGGTAGAGCCCGCCAGCATTGGCGTGCCGCAGGTGCTGAAGGAGTTGGCCGGCGCGTAATCCGCTCCGTCGGCGGCGTCTGGCAGGCCGCGCGCAGCGAAGCAGCTCGCCCGCGCCGTTAGCGTTAGTGGCCCTAGTGGCGCGGGCGAGCTGCTTCGCTGCGCGCGGCCTGACGTTCGGCCTTAGCTCCTCTTACTTCCCGTACTGGTGTAAAATACCCGTGTCAAACGGCGTCCAGAGGCTGGCTTTCTGGCCGCTGATTTTCAGGCCCCGGTTGGCCCAGGTGTTGCAGGTATTGAGGACGCTGTAGCGATTGTTGGCCTCGTAGAAGGCATCATGGTCGGCGTAGCTGTGGCCAGGAATCCAGATAAAGTTGCCGGTAATATCGCGCTGAAAGCTTTTCTGCACGTAGGCGATGAGCTGGCGGTACTGGCTGGGCGTGAGGCGCAGCGGTACGCACTGCGGGCCGGCTACCAGGTCGGCCTCACGGTAGTACGTGGCGTGCATGAGCGACGAGCCCAGCCAGAAGCCGGCCCGGATGGCTGTGCTGGGCTTGAGCTCGGCCCAGGTGGGCGTGTCGAGGTAGAAGCCCTTATCGCCCCAGCCGATGCCCACGAAGCGATAGGTGGTATCGCTGGCCTGGGTGTTGGAGTAGGGCATCTGCTGGCTCCAGTCGATGTACTGGCTCTTCACGGGCACCACCAGGTCGGTGTGCACGCCGTTGGAGCGAATGAAAAACGGGATGGTGGCGGCCTCCGTGGTGGGCTGGGCCGCCACCGGAATGCGCGACAGCACCTGGGCCACGCCGTAGTAGAGGGCCGCCGCGCCCAGCACTGCCCCGAGGGTGTAGGCCGTGCCTTTTAAGGTTTTTCGGAGAATGGACGCCATGCGCAGGAGTTAATTTTACCGACTAGTACGCAATTTGGCCAAAAGTAACCCGCTCCGTTTCATGCCCGCGCCCGTCGAAGAAGAAGTTTACGCCATCCCGGCCAAGTATCGCCAGATGGAAAACCTGCACATCCTGTTCTGGCTCATCAAGGATATCAGTTGGTGCATGGTGTGGAAGCCGCTGGGCATTGCCATGATATTCCCGACGCTGGGCATTGCGCTGGTCATCACCTGGCGCACCCGTGCGCTGGCCTCGGAACTGGCCCACAACCTAGCCATCGTGTTCTGGATTTCGGCCAATTCCTACTGGATGCTTAGCGAGTTTCTGGGCTTCGACACTGTACGCATCGGCACCCTTACCGATGGCAAACACCTGGCCATCATCCCGTTCGGCATCGGGCTAGCCATCCTGGCCTACTACTACCTCGTGCAGAAGCCCCGCGAAACCCGGGCGGCCCAGGTAGCCACGCTGTAGGCTGCCCTCTAGCGGCCGGGCACGCCCCTGGCCAGCGTGGGCAGGCGGCACACGAACGTGGTGGCCATGAGGTAAAGCGCGTGGCCATCGTCGCCCCAGGCGCAGTTCGATACTACCTCGCCGGGGTCCACGGTGCCCAGCAGCTGCCCCTGCGGCGAGATGATGAGCAGCCCCCCAAAGCCGGTGGCGTACACGTTGCCGGCCTGGTCTACCTTCAGGCCGTCGGGCACTTCCTTGAAGTGGGCGCGGGGCAGCTTGCTCATGTCGAAAAATGGTCGGGGCTTGCTGAGCTTGCCGTTTTTACCCACCTCGTATGCCATGATGATGGGCCGCAGCGAGTCGGCGTTGGACACGTAGAGCGTGCGGTTGTCAGGGCTGAAAGCCAAGCCGTTGGCATACGGCACGTCGGTAACTTCGGCCGTAAGCTGGCCATCGGCGGCGCGCCGGAACACGCCGGTGTAGGGCAGCTCGCGTAGTGGGTCCTGAGCCTGCCGGGGCAGGCCAAAGGGCGGGTCGGAGAAATAAATGGCGCCGTCGGGGGCCAGCACCACGTCGTTGGGACTATTGTAGCGCTTGCCCTGGAAGTTGTCGGTGAGGGTGCGCTTGCCGCTTTGCTGGCCCAGCGGCAGGCTGGCCACGCGGCGGTCGCCGTGCTCGCAGAGTAAGAGGTTGCCGCGCCCGTCGAGCGTCATGCCGTTGCTGCCGGGCTCTTTGCCGTAGGGCATCCGGCCGGTGTAGCCGTTGTATTGCAGGAACTTAGACAAGCCACCCTGCGCCCGCCACCGGTAGATGGTGCGCGTGGGCGTATCCGAAAACAGCAGCATGCTGCTATCGGGCACCCACAGCGGCCCCTCGACGTGCGCAAAGCCCGAGGCCACGATTCCCAGCTGCGCGCCGGGGGCCAGCACCTGGTCGAGGGCGGGGCTTTGGCGCACCACGCGGCCCGCAGTAAGGGCGCGCGGAGCCTGCGCGGCAGCCGGGCGGGCCCCCAGCAATAAGCCTACTAATCCAAACAGCAGCATTCGCATATGTTACAAACCCGCGCGAGCCAGGGCGGCTCGCCTCCTTTGGGCTAGGATGCGTACCCCTGGCCCGGCCTCAGGGTTACGCGTGGCTGGGGAGGAATTAAGCTGCTCGCTTTCTGAACCAACTCTGAATGAAAGCTGGCCGTAGGCTAACCGAGCCGGGCCCCATGCGCCCGGCCGCTGCGCCATGCTCCTTCGCCATTTCCTTGTTTTACCCTGCCTGTTGCTCATGCTAACCGCTACGGCTCAAGACCTTAAGATTCCGCTCGAAGAAGTGGCGCAAACCGGCCACTATCAGCCTATTGGGGTGGGTATCTCGCACAAGGGGCGCGTTTTTATGACGTTTCCCAAAAAGAAAAACGACAAGAATTATTCCTACGACTACGGCCTAATAGAACTCGTGAAGGGCCAGCGCATCCCCTACCCCAACGCCCTTTGGAACCAGTGGGACTCGACGCAGGCCGCCACGCGCTTCGTGAACGTGCAGGCTGCCGTGGTCGATGCCGACGACAACCTATGGGTGCTCGACCCAAGCAACCCCGACGACCAGGCACCGGTAATTGCGGGCATCAAGCTCTTGAAAATCAACCTGACCACGAATAAAGTCGAGCGCACCTACCGCTTCGAGGACCTGCCCCGCGAGCGCACCGCCCTCAACGACGTGCGCATCGACACGCGCCGCCAACTGGCCTACCTCTCCGACCCCATGCTGGCCGCCGTAGTGGTGCTCGACCTGCGCACCGGCAAAAGCCGCATCGTGCTGCAAGGCGATAAATCGACAGCCGCCGAGCCGGGCTTCGTGCTGCGGCTCGATGGCAAAGAGGTGAAGGATAAGACGGGTAAGCCCTTCAGCAGCAACGTTAACGGCATTGCGCTCACCCACGATTTCAAGTATTTCTACTTCCGAGCCATCAACCAGACCAAGCTCTACCGCATCGAAACCCAGTACCTCGCCGACCCGGCCCTGGCGCCCGCCACCCTGGCCAGCCACGTCGAAACGGTGGGCGAAACCGGCGTGAGCCACGGCATGCTGGCCGATAGCGAGGGCAATATCTACCTCTCCGACTCGCCCAACTACGCCATCCGACGCGTGACGCCCGCCGGCCGCTTCGAAACCCTGGTGCACGACCCGCGCCTAAGCTGGCCCGACACCTTCGCGCTGGGCCCCGATGGCTATTTGTACTTGACTGCCACGCAGATAAACCGGGCGCCTAAATTCAACGGCGGCGAAAGCAAGGTCGATTATCCGTTTCGGCTGTACCGCCTCAAGCTACCGAAGGCCGGGCAATAGCGCTGGCTAGGGTTTGAAGAAAAAGTAAAGTAGCGCAGCCTGACGCATATCTACCCCCGACGCATGACCGATAGTGCGGTGGTTGTCGTCTTCTACCGTGCCATCGCTTTTCACGTAGCCGATGGTACGGTGGTTATCGTTTTCCACCGTTAATCGGTCGCTATTGCCACGGGTGTACCCGATGGTGCTGTGGTTATCGTTCTCCACCGTGCCATCACTCTTGATGTAGCCAATGGTACGGTGGTTGTCGTTCTCCACCGTGCCATTGCTCTTGATGTAGCTCACCGTCCGGTGGTTACTGTTTTCTACCGTCCCATCCTTATTGACGTAGCCGGTAGTTCGGCGGTTGCCATCTTGCGTAGTTTGGGCGTGGGCGGCGGGCAAGGCAGCCACTGCCAGCAAGAGGAAGAAGAGGAATATTTTCATCCGTCAAATATCTCACTGGCAGCTGGCTTATCCTGCCCGTTGCCCCCGCCCAGCACTCAGCTTACCATAATTGATGCACCTGCGGCCGAATCATCCGGTCGTAGATATCCCGCACGGCGGCCATCTGCTCGGGCGTGAGCGCCGACATTTCCTCTGTTTTAAGGTTGGAGAGCAACTGCTCAGGCTTGGACGCGCCGGGAATGATGCAGCTTACTTCGGGAAACATGAGTATCCAACGCAGGGCCAGCGGGGCTAGGTTGGGCTGGCCGGGGAATAGTTTTTTCAACTCCTCCACG
>Ga0160429_1000368_pt1 | contig 47246 bp, 43 predicted proteins | sample SolpanmetagenomR_FD_108199 | JGI IMG/M metagenome (GOLD analysis project Ga0160429, IMG submission 108199) | Solar panel surface microbial communities from Lawrence Berkeley National Laboratory, California, USA - R | ecosystem: Engineered > Built environment > Solar panel > Unclassified ... | reverse complement strand
CATATCAGGTAGCAGCTGAGGGTCACGACTTGAAATACTTCAAAGATCTGCTCGCACAACACGAGGCGGACATGCGCGAAGAAGCAGCAGCTGCTGAGGCTGCCGCTGAAGAGAAAGCCGCAAGGGCAGAGAAGAAGAAGAGTGCAAAGAAGAGCAAAGCCACTGTTTCTGACGATGACGCCGAAATGGTGGACGAAGATGCCGACCCAGTGGCAGAGGAGGAGGGTGCGAAGAAGCCTAAGTCGGCCAAGAAAAGGAAGAAGGGCGCCGAGAGTGAAGGTGAAGATGCTAAGGTAGGTTTCGGAGGTCAACTATCGTGCTCTACGAATACGTCATTAACTCGTACATAGCCGGCAAAGACACCAAAGACGAAATCGCTCAAACTCAACACCAAAGCCTCGAATGGCGAAACTCCCACCCCCGCCGCCAAGAAGACCAAAGCCAAAACACCAAAGGCCAAAGAAACAAAAGCCACACCCAAAGAGCCCGAACTGACCGAAGAAGAGAAGAAAGACAAGCGCGAGAAAGAAGGTCCGCCACTTCCCTACTACCCTCCACACCTACCTCCCACACTCGCTAATACATATTCTTCAGTCCTCTACTTCCGACACAAGCTCCAGAAGGGTTTCCTCACCTCCGAAGCACCCAAGGACAGCGAGATGCCAACTATGGCTAGCTATTTCGACCAGCTTGAGGCTTTACCTGAATTGGAACAAGGGATTATTCGTACGACAAAAATCCACAAGGTGCTCAAGGCGATTATCAAATTGAGCAGCATTCCCAAGGATGATGACTATCACTTCAAGGACAGGAGTATGGCGCTTTTGACAAAGTGGCAAAAGGTGCTTACAGATGGTGGAGAGGGTGATGGTGATAAGACTGAGGTTGCCGCAGCGGATGAGAAGATGGAGACGCCTGCTGTGGAAGAGAAGAAGGAGGATGTTGAGATGACTGAGGAGGCGGGGGCTAAAGAAGTGGATGAGCCTGCTGAGGCTCCAGCAGAGGAGGATGCTGATAAGGAGTTTGTGCCTGCGGGTGAGGAAGCGAAGGAGGAGGGTGGTGAGGGTGAGGCGAAGGCTGAGGCTACATAGTCTGTTGCTGCGAACAACGTGCTATGAGTTTGTGTAGATGCGAGTGAGGAAGGCGAGACGACTCAGAGACTGAGGCCCTAGTAGAAATAGCGATGGCTAATGGTGATGGTGTTGAGGAGGTGGAATTGAGTAGCTCGATCAAAAAGTTTGGCCCCGAGTACGCCTTGCCGCAAAGACCTTGCGAAGGTTGGGAATGGGTCGGGTTGGCATGAGAATTACATGAGAGGCTGAAGATGGGATGCTCTTCTCCTGGCTGGGCTGGGAGGGCTTTGAACCTTTCACTTTTCTTGTGCTTTTATACAACTATCAGGCCCTTTGACATATGTTCGTCTGATTTCATAATGCTGCGTTGACCTTTTATATTTTAATAGCTTCTGTGACATCCTGGCAGAAGGTCGCCCGATAGATTATCGAAAGGATTCCTGTCTGCCGCACCATCCTCATTAAGGTCTTTCATCAAAGCCATCTATCTCCTCGTGCACATCCCAGCACGAAACAAGCGCACACTCCCATTCCTTGTTCTGTATCCTGCTCACTCTACCTCGCCTGCGCCATCTCTCAACCAAAGAAAAGTACAATCACCAATCTAATTAATAAAATTAACGCAAAAGAAATGCAAAATCAAGCTCCCAAACACAAAATCCGCAAACGCACGCTCGTCGCTGAAACTCTTGCTGAATTCGGACTTGTTTGCTGGATTGGTTTGGATGCGTAAAGAGGCCGTGAGCACGAATTGGCCGACTGTGGCGGAGAAACCACTCAGGAATGCGTTGAAAGGCTGTAAAGGACGTGAGTGTCAGTCTCGAGAATGATGACGATTTGGAGGTAGAAGGAGGAGAGGAGAGGAAAGCAAAGACATACATAATTCCCTGCCAACACACAATAAACAAATTGTATCGCACCCAAAGTCACCAAAAACGCCATAAACACATCAATCAACTTGGTCCGCTGCGGCGTCTCCTTGACATAGCGATTCCACATATTCCTCACGACATCTTGTGCGTCATCCGCTGTCACCTTTCCTCCACCGTTCACCTTCCCAGATGCTGAGCTGCTTGATGTGCTGCTCGTGTTGGTGCCTGAGGTCGCAGATCGCGAAGGTTTGGCTGTCGCGCTTACGTTGGACGGGGTTGTGGGGTTTGAGGCGGAGGAGGAGGAGTAGGATTTTAGTGGTGAGTCGGTGTGGATGCTGGAGGAGGCTGCGGTGGAGGGTTTGATGGAGGCGTTGTTTACGTTGGCGGGGATTGTGGCGGGTGCTGGAGAGGAGGTGGATGAGGCGTTGTTGCGTTTGGGTGCCATTGTTGGCGTTGGGATGGTGTATGAAAGGAGGGGGATCGGAGGAGGGTGTTGGTGTGCTGAGGGTGATGTGGATGATGTTAGGGGTGGGTGTCGTTGCTGTTGTGGTGTTGGATAGATTAGGCAGTAGGAGAAGATGAGTGTGAGGGTCTGGATATGGATTTCGAAGTTTCAATGCATTGTTTCAGATTGGTCTTGGACAAGTGTCGACAAAATCAGCGCACGGACCACACAGTCTTGGCATATATCCGGGGTAAGGTCCAATGGAAACAACAATCACCAATCCGAGGTCATCGACATCAACAACTTTACTGCTTCCAAGAACAACTCATCTCAAGCAAAATGGTATGTCGGCCGGCCTCCCACTCACCACCCTACATCTGCTCGAATCTGCGACTTGGGAAACCAAAAAGCTAACATAATCACCCTCCTCACATAGTCAGGTCTCGAGAACGTCGCATTCATCCTCGCCGCCCTCACCGCAGGCGGTGGCATCACCGGCTACGTCCGCACGGGGTCGATGCCCTCCGTCATCGCAGGCTGCTCAGTTGGTGCACTTGTAAGTTCCCTCCACACCTGCCTCTTACTTCATAGATCACAACCTCTTCAATTCAGCGTATATCTAAAGTTCGTGTAATGTTACTAATACACCTACCCCTCAGTACGGTCTCGGCGGTCTTCGCATCCGCAACCGTCAGCCATATGGTGTCGAGCTCGCTTTGCTAGCTTCTGTTGTCTTGGCTGGAAGTAGCATTCCTCGTGCGATTAGGAGTCAGAAGCCTTTGCCTATTGGACTGAGCGCGCTTGCGTTGTTTGGACTTTATAGCTTTGGGACTGCTTGGCAGAGGAGGACTGTGAGTGCGTAAGCGCTTGGCAGGGGGGAGGAAGAAGAGAGGCGGATTCAAGATAGGGAAGTTGAGGGGAGGTGAAAGCGGGAGGAAGATTCGCGATTAAAGGGAGGGTACTACTGCTTAAGGCATGGGCCATCTGTACGAGTATAGTGTGAGTAATGGAGAAACAATACATTCAGATTGGAGTGTTGCACAACGAGCATAAGTAGCTGCCAAGCTCATTTGCACTAATAGACTCCCCTTCTCGTAACTCATCAGCAAGCTGTAAGACGATGTCTAGCCTCCATCTTCTCCCTCTTCCAGAAGTACACATCTTTAACATTCGGGCAGCCGAAAAGTCAATGTAGAGTTTTCTCTGCCGAAAGACGGGTCATTTTGCAAATTTAAGTCGCGTTTTCGGCGGTCAAGAAGGAGGTTGAAACGAAATATCGAAGAAGTTGGATAGTTGGAATGTTCCAACTACACCCATGTTGTGACAGACTGAGGTAAGTAACTGTGAAAGGATAAGCTGCTAATTTCAAGTTCAGTTTTGGACTTTTCAGATCTGACGGGTGCTTTGTCGCAGGAAAGGTGCCTTGGCGAACAGAGTTGAACAGGAATGGGCGAAATGCTTGGAAAACGCAGGACACCCTATGCCTGGTAGCTCAATCATCACAACTCCAATTGAGAAAGCAGACCAAGTACGCGCTTAGCTTGCGAGCCCTGTGAGACGAGTACACCACCATCAGTTGCCTCTTCGACCCGAGCAGGCTCAGCCACGACCACTTCATCATCCTGAGGCAGTGAAGCTTCGACGGTAGCCTTCTCCTCAGTCTTCGCAATAGCGCTGTCTCTACGCCTTCCGGGCGCGCCATGCTCCTTTTTCAACTTGACAATCTCAGCATCCTTCGCCTTAACCTCTTTCTTCAACTTGGCAACCTCCTCCCTTAACGTCCTCACCCTCCACTCCTCCCTCTCCAATTTCTCTTTAAGCTCACCGATCTCCGCCTCCTTCAACCCCAACTCCTCGACATGCTTCTTATTCCACCCTTCAATCGCGCCCTGGATCTCCAATAAATCACCTTCGAGCACCTCCGCCAACCCTCCCTTTCCCTCCTCCGAAGCTAGCCAGAAACGTTCAGAACATGTCGCTCGCTTCTCGTCAATGTCGCGTCTGCGAAGCGACCATAGAAACGTGCGGACGTCGGCGATGATGAAAGAGAGTTCGACGGCAGAGCTGAGGAGGTTTTGGTATTCGGTGCACGTCCAGATTAGGGCGGTGTGGAGGTGAGAGAGAGGTAGTCTGGTGAGGTTGGCGAGAAATTCGGGGAGGGGTTGGTAGAAGAACGCTTGACGGACGTCGTGGTGGAGGGCTGGGGAACGAGAGGCCATTTTGGTGATGAATCTTTCCATCTTTGTCTTTTGCCGTGAGGAGAGAGTGAATGTTGTGGTAAGTCTATGAGATGTTTACCAGAGCTGGTTTGAGGTGCGGCGAGAGCGGCGGAATATCTCGAGTGAAGTGTGTCGAGATAATCGATGGTGGCGTCTGCGAGCTTTGACTCTTTGCTGGACGTCAAATAAGTTGGGGTGACGGGAGATGAATCGAGCTGATGGAGTGGAACAATCGGAGATGAACTCTTTGTGTAAAGTGAGAGCGGAAGTTCAAAGTGATTGCTTGAAAATTGCACAAGGGTAGCAATCGCGACGACGGTGTCCAAAGATGCAAAGTGAACAAAGAAACTTGTAAAAGAAAAGGAATGATATCCACGATGATTTCAACTCCAAGTGAGGAAGGAACCAGGCGAACTAATTCCACTTCAACGAGATGTCGTAAGCGCGTGTCGTTTGTGTTTCAGATCGAAAAAATGAATCACAAATCCAGAATCTTTTACAATGACCATCTCCTTGCATATTCTGCATCTTCTCACCCCTTGCGTTGTCAGGCTCTTTTAGATTCTATGTGCGAGTGTTGCCTGATACTTCAATGAAATGCGACATTAAGATCAGTTCAAGCTTAGTATGGGCATCGAGCAGCCTAGTCAGGTCAAGCCAGTTCAAGTTCAAGTTAAGTCAAGTTCAGGATGTCAAAACAGAACTTACATATTGTTCATCTACACGTTACAGTACTCGTACCATTGCCCTTCCTTACGCTATGCTATGCCATGAGTTGAACAAAGAAAGAAAAACATCCTCCATCTCGCTTCATCCATAAAAGACCAAATAATCTGCGTTCATCTAATGAATCCATCCATCATCTTACATCATATATCATGACTTGCCCGGCTTGCCTTACCTTTTCTAGCATCAACACACCTCCATCATCAACAACACTAACCCCTCTTCCACCAACTCTTCTTCTTCTTCAACGTTGGCTGTTGTGCAGCAGCAGCCGACAACTTGTCACCCGTCTCAGCGCTCCTAATAATCGCCAGGCGAGCAACGGCTCTTTCGTCGCCTTGATCTGCTGCGCGTACGTACCAGACGTTTGCTTCGAGCGGATCGCGGCGGCATCCGATGCCCATTTCGGTAAAGTAGCCGAGTGCGTATTGAGCTTTGGGGTAGTCTGGGAGGGATATGTGTTAGCAATCTGCTTGTTAGAAGGGGTGGTAGAGGAAAAGGAAAGCGGTGAAAAGAAGAGAGAAAGACTTACCAATCTCGGCAGCCCTCTTGGCCCACTCATAAGCCTCCTCCTCATCCTTCTCCAATACCGGTTCTGCACCAATCATATACCAAGCACAAACCGCCATCATCGCTTCTGGCAACCCCTGCGACGCTGCACCCGTATAAAAATGTATACTCAACGCCGGATCACGGGGACACGTCAAGAAGCCATGCTCATACGCCTCTCCCATTCTCAAATTCGCTTCAGCATGGCCTAAATCCGCGGACTGCGTAAACAGTTGCGCGGCATAGCTCTCATCTTTGAAGATATCCGCGCCATACCCAGTAGTATGCAGTAAACCGAGTTCAAAAGGTCCAGAATTATGCTGGCCATCTGCGGATTCAGCCGCCCGCTTGAGCCATTTGATACCCTCGCGGTACTTTTCGTCGACATTAAGACCCATTTCACCCGCTAGACACGCTTTGCCCAATCTGACGGCGGCACCGGGATGATTTTTGGACGCGGCTTGCCGAAAGAATTGCACGGCTTTGGCGTAGTCACGACGACAGCCCCAGCCAAATTCGTAGCAGAGCGCGGTGCGGTAGGATGCTTCTGCGTGGCCGTGCTTACCAGCGCTGAGGAAGAGGGGAAAGGCAGAGGAATAGTCTTCTTTGCCTTTGGTGAAAAGGCCGGAGGCATAGCCGTCTGCGAGGTAATATTGGGCGAAGACGTAGGAGCGGTCGGCGAGTTTAGAAAGGATTTGCTTTGCTTCTCGGAGTAGGTCGTCTCGGGTATATGGAAGGGGTGTTTTGGAGCGTGGCAATGGCGTGTCGGAGGTAGGTTGTGGAGAGGAAGTGCGGGAGATGCTGTCGGTGGAGGGAGAAGAAAGAAAGGTGGTGTCTTGGGCGGCGTTGACCATGAAGACGGCAAATTCGTACTGAATTGCTGGATCGTTTGTCTTTTTGACATTGGCGTGATACATTTCTAGTGTTTTTCGTTGGTCGAGGAGAGATGCGTTTGAGCCTACAGCATCCCGTAGCCAGGCGTTATCTGTCACAGTATTTTGTTGTGCCATTTGTTGTGAGTATGGAGTGTTCAAAAGGTCAATATATGACATTGGACGATCTGGAGATCTGCTCATCGAAACAGACATGTTTCGTGGACTAGGTGATATGCCTTGAGGTGTCAGACTTCGTCCACGGTAGTCAATACCCAGCATAGCACCATCTCCAGATTCTGAATGTGCAAGAGGAGACTTGCGGTTGCTCGGAGCATTGTATCCTGAGGATTCAGAGGACGATGTTTGTGCGTCTGACATTGAGCTTGTAGTTTGGAAGGTTGCTATCGTACTCTGAGACGCATTGGCTGTGGGATTCCTCAAAGGTGAATTGCGGTGGTGATATTGAAGTTCAGAGGTAAGTTCGGCTGGGCGAGAGTTCTCCTCCACATTCAAGCTATCCAGCTGTATCGTAGGTGTTCCTGATCTCGAACCATCGTGTAGTGGTACAGGACTTAATATCCGACCAGGAGAGGCAGTGGTAGGGATCAGAGATGCTTTCCGTGGTGGGAATGATGGTGGTGTTGGAAAGGATTCTGGTCGTGTTACGACTCGTGGCGGTGTTGTCGTTGTTGACAGGGAGTCTTGTCGTGGCGAAGACCGAGATGTTTGTTCCTGCGCAGGTTGTGTTGCCATATTATCCGCTGGAGCAGTTGGCGGCGCACGGCTAGGTTGACTGGGAATAACATTCGGTATAGGAGTTGGTGCGGGTGTAGGTTCAGGTTCTTCGAACTCTGCAGTATATGGGCCTTTGAGTAGTTCGAGGCTAGGGTATGTAATCCTCACAGGCGAAGCCCTTGATCCTTGTTTGCCGAGACGGTCTGCTTCTGCTTCTGGCGACGATGGTGGTGGTGATGATGGAGGCGTAATTAGATTGGTATGTGCTGAATCTGTCCATCCAACATCTTTGTATTGAGCGGGATGAGGGGAAGGGGGTGTCTGAGGGGCTATAGCAGTCATTGTTGCAACGATCTGACAGAGGAATGAAGAAATGTGATAAGAGTGTAACTTCAGACGAGATTTCCAACCACTTGTTACTTGTTGTCAGGACGGATATATGATCTTTCCAAGATGGCGATGATGTAAGTGAGCTAGGTGGAAAAGCAGATGGCAGAGGAGGGCGCGCTCGATCAACAAGTCTCCGTCTTTGTTATACGAGGTCGCTGTATGTGTTGTGTCACGTGGATGAAATGATTGAAGGTATGTATGCTGATTGAAGGGCGGTGTAGAAGCGAAAGAATGCTGCTCGCTGAGCTGTGTAATTGGCAAACAAGCTGGGTGCCGTGTGATAGATGGTCAGTTGATGAGTGAGAAATGAATGGCACGGCCAGCATGCAAGAACAGGAGGAATAAAAAGACGCACAACTGCTTGGCCCCGCCCTCGTCAAGACACACTCAAGCGTTGGCCGACGCCCAACTTACGTACGATGGATAAGAATAGGAGCCGGCGGAAGTGGTGGCAAAGTGAATGCCCATTCCAACTGTTGTTTTTTTCGGCGTGGTCGCGTCAGTCTCGTGTTTCACCTCTTCCTTGGTTAGACCTTCCCCCTTCTCTCTAGCGCCATATACGAAGCATAACAGAGCTTCCATATTCCTTCCATATTTGTTCCTTGTGTTATGAAGATTCAGAGTATAGGATACAGTAAGGTAACAGAACTACACTAGATATCAAGATATCAAGGCACAGCTGGTCAGATAAATGTATCTACTCATGAGCCATCCCAAGTTGCTGCTACCAAAAAACAATGTCCAACCAATGACAGAGGCAGATAGACACCAGAATCAGGAACCTCGTCTAGATGTGCCAGCAGACTGTAAAGCTCGTGCGACAGTCAGTAGACTCTGGATCTTGATCTTAGTTTCCCAATGGAACCGCTGAGATGGACTCTAAGAGCTCTTGTATGTATGCTGTATTGTGCAGGTGTTTCAGATGTCGAGCGTAAAAGGGGAATTTTCTCTATTTCTACTCAACGGTTGCCCCGCTGGTTTATTTATGAAAACACGCCCAGCAAAAGCCCAACGCGTTATGGAGTCCACTCCACATACAGAGCCACGCCTCTTGCGCAAAGAAAGAAAGGATAGGCTGCCTGCAGGTAAGGCGGGCCTGGGTTTAGTCATGGATGAGAAGTGTCCAGCTTGACATCCTCGAGTCCTCTGCCTTCAATCATCGTCAATTCGCCCTGCCTGTCTTTAAACACCTTCATTTCTGACCTTTGTTGCATTCCATCGTACCCCTCGCTTCCATACGTCCTATCATTACAAGAATAGCAAACATCTTACCCCAGCAAACAGTGTGGTCTGAGTTGCACAAGACAAAGACCAAACAACTCCACGGCCAGTGGCCAAGTCTGTACCTCGTTCAGACAAAATGTCTTACCCACCACCACGTCGCCCCGAACCCTCCCAACCATCTCCTGACCGACATCAAAGACAAGTCTCTCAGAACCGCTTCGACTCCCGCCGCCGGAGATCTTCAGACATTGATGCCAGTTTTACAAATTCAAAGGACTTTGATGGCAGTCCAAAAGTAGAGCCGTCTGTGCGCGAAATACAATACAGAACACGACCTACTAGAATGTCATCAGATCAACAGTCTGAACTACATAGGAAAAAGAGTTTGGTCCGTCCGGAGCGCAGGCGCATCAAGAAGGACGATCCAAACTACCATTACAGACAACATGCTACGAATATGAATGTACAGCCTTCAAGCACAGGCAATGATCCTGTCGTTGAAGATGCTGAAGACTCTGGAAGCAACGGATCCATGGATATCGAAGCACGACCCATACGACAATCACGATCAAGACAAAGATCAGAAAGCAGAGGGGATAAGAGAAGGTCACAGAAGGGCAGAGAACACAGTCTGAGTACTCCTAAAGCTACAAAGCAACAGCAAGCAGTACAAGCACCAAGCTTATGGAAAGCATGGTATCATCTCATTACCATTTGGTGTCCTGATGGTCTCCTAAAATTATTTGGAATGCCACAAAAAGCACAACAAGAGGCATGGAGAGAAAAGATTGGTCTATGCAGTATCATTGCCCTGATATGTGCTTGCGTAGGATACATAACATTCGGTTTCAGTGCTACTGTATGTCCAGATAGCGCTGGTGACAGACTACGGGCCAACCATGTTGACGGTGGAAATCTCATCATCCACGGCAAGGCTTATGATTTGAGTCGGTCACATCACCCGGTGGCAAAGGGTGTACCAGCAGGTGCCAACGTTCTCTACGATCTCTCAACTCATTATGGTGGTATGGATGCTAGCTTTATGTTTCAGAACGTCAACGGAAATTGCAAAGGCTTAATCACTGCTGCTGAGGGGTCTGATGTTCCTACTGATGCTAATGGTAATCTTGGCTGGTATTTCCCTTGCAATGCATATAACCAGGATGGCTCGTCACAGCCGAACGACACAATCCCTTACTACCTTGGCTATTCATGCCACTTATCCAGTCCTGCTAGACAATCTTACTTTGGTCTCAAAGTTTCGAGCGATGTCTACTATACTTGGGATGATGTCAGAAACAGCAGTCGAAACTTGATCGTCTATGGTTCAGATGTGCTAGACTTGGATCTACTTAGCTGGTTCAACACTTCACAAGTCTCCTATCCCGCGCGTTTCGATCAGATGCGGGAGAATAGCCTGCTCCGTGGTGTAGATGTTACAATGACATTCACTAGTGAGGAAGACAAACAGATTGCTAGGTGCTTTTCTGAAATCATCAAGGTTGGTTCAGTCGACACTCTGACAGTGGGCTGTATTGCTTCGAAGGTCGTACTATATGTGGCATTGGCCTTTATTCTGTCAGTCGTCTTCATCAAATTCTTACTCGCTCTGATCTTCCAGTGGTTTTTGAGCAGAAAATATGCGGCCACAGGAGGCTCAATGGGATCAAACGATAAGAAGCGAAAGCAGGAGATAGAAGACTGGGCAGACGACATCTATCGTGCACCACCCAAGCTCGAAGATCCAGCTGGCTTTGCCATGTCTGAAAAGTCGAAACGATCCAGCACAATGTTTCCCTCGACTTCAAGATTTACCAGTCCTTATGCTATTGAGCGTACGATTAAGAGTAAGGCAGCTCCAATGACAATGGCTAGCCAGAATCCAAGCGCATCTAGAATCTTTTCGACAAATTCCTTGTACGGCCCTAGTGATTTGGCACTCTCTGGATTCGGACAAGATAATCGCCAAAGTGTCATGCTGTCTGAGAAGAATGGAACAAACAGGTTCTCTAGCATGATGCTCGAAGCTGATAGCACCGGACCTGAAGGTTTCGTCCATGAAGCAGTCGTTCCACAACCACCAGCAGAATGGCAACCCTATGGCTTTCCTTTGTGTCATACTATATGTCTCGTTACCTGTTACTCCGAAGGTGCAGATGGTATCCGTACCACGCTCGATTCGATTGCGACTACCGACTATCCCAACAGCCACAAGATCTTACTCGTCATTTGTGATGGAATGATTCAAGGTCAAGGTGAACAGATGACTACTCCAGATATTGTCCTCGGCATGATGAAAGACCACACAGTCCTCCCCGACGAGGTTCAAGCGTACTCTTACGTTGCCGTAGCTGGTGGATCCAAACGCCACAACATGGCCAAAGTTTACTGCGGCTTCTACGACTATAGTGAGGAGTCCAGAGTTCCAGGGGAAAAGCAACAACGTGTACCAATGGTCGTTGTGGTCAAGTGTGGTACACCAGAAGAAGCCATTACATCGAAGCCTGGTAACCGTGGCAAACGCGACAGTCAAATCATCTTAATGTCATTCCTACAAAAGGTCATGTTTGACGAGCGCATGACTGAGCTCGAGTACGAAATGTTCAATGGCATCTGGAAAATCACTGGTATCTCGCCCGACTACTACGAGACAGTCCTCATGGTGGATGCCGACACAAAGGTCTTTCCCGACAGTCTAACCCACATGACCTCAGCAATGGTTACAGACCAGGACATTATGGGTCTCTGTGGTGAAACCAAGATTGCAAACAAGCGCGTCTCATGGGTTACCATGATCCAAGTCTTCGAGTACTTTGTCTCTCACCATCTCGCCAAATCGTTCGAATCAGTGTTCGGTGGTGTAACCTGCTTGCCCGGCTGTTTCTCAATGTACCGCATCAAAGCGCCCAAAGGTGGGCAAAATTACTGGGTTCCGATCCTCGCTAACCCCGATATTGTCGAGCATTACTCTGAAAACGTCGTCGATACGCTGCACAAGAAGAATCTGCTATTGTTGGGTGAAGACCGTTACCTGACCACACTCATGCTGCGTACCTTTCCCAAGCGCAAACAAGTCTTTGTGCCTCAAGCTGTTTGCAAGACTACCGTCCCGGACAGCTTCAAAGTCCTGCTTTCACAGCGACGAAGATGGATCAACAGTACAATTCACAACCTGATGGAATTGGTTTTGGTCCGCGATCTGTGCGGCACGTTCTGCTTTAGTATGCAATTCGTAGTCGCTATCGAACTCATCGGAACGCTCGTCCTCCCCGCCGCCATCTCCTTTACCGTCTACCTCAGTAAGTCTCTCGCTTCCTCTCAACGCCTCCAAAGTAGCGAAAACATGTGTTAACCTCCATTTCCAGTCGTCCGCACAATCGTCAACGCAATTCTCCACCAACCAATCCCCATTATCCCGCTAATCCTCCTCTGCCTCATCCTCGGCCTCCCCGCAGTCCTAATCGTCCTCACCGCCTCCCGCTGGTCCTACGTCCTCTGGATGCTCATCTACCTGCTCGCTCTCCCCGTTTGGAACGGCATCCTACCACTCTATGCGTATTGGAAATTCGACGATTTCTCCTGGGGCGATACGCGCAAGACTGCGTCGGAGGAGGCGGCGTTGGCTAGTGGGGTGAAGAAGAAGGGTGACGGGCATGGTGATGCGGAGGGTGAGTTTGATAGTTCGAGGATTGTGATGAAGCGGTGGGTTGATTTTGAGGCTGAGAGGAGGGGGAATGTGGGTCGTGCTGGTGGTGGGGGGAGTGTTGCGACTGGATTGAGTGGCGGACAGCAGGGCAGGGGAGTGAGGAGTAGTAGTACCAACTGGACGAGACAGGCTGGCCCGCCTAGTGCGTGGAACAGTGAGAATGCTGGGTATGGCGGTGGTGGTGGTGGAAATGGGAGGAGAAGTAGTAGGAGTGCTGGGAGAGGCAGTAGGAGTCGTTCGAGGAGTAGGCAGAGGTTGGCGGAGAGTCATCAGTTTATTTGAGGCGGAATATTGTGTTCTGTTGTGTAGCTGAGTGAGCGATCGCGGCTTTGCTTAGACGTCGTTGTTGGCGTTTGGGATTATTCGGCGCGTTGTGAGCGGTAGCTATGGGCTATGTGATGATAAGGCAGTATGATATTGGACGAAATAGATGGATGATATGGATGTCGCTATGGCTAGATATGTTCTTGTCCTGAATGTTGTGTTTTGTGATACCGTACTTCACAGCGTTATGTCCTTAATTCTCTTATAATTTGGGCGTACACTTTGCCGATGGTAAGGGGATATCCTACCTCAGTTCAGATGTCGATGTCCAATTTGTTAACGCTCGTTGGAAACTTAGCGTGAGGAGTGCTGGACTACGTGCATATTGGCTAGAGCCCTTCCACCCTACCGCACTCTTAATAACTAGACTACTCCAGTGCGTGACCTTTTTATCACACTTGAAGACCGCAACTCGGTAAACGGGAAGGCTCTGTAGTAGTCTTCATGCACTTTAGAACAAATATGCCCCCAGTACTGGACTTGTTATCGCCGTGCACGTCGTGCCATTCACCAGCCGGTATAAAGAAGAGGCCTAGGTCCTCCGCATCGACATTGTCGATATAATCGGCGATCTTGACTTTCGACTTCTTCTTGGGCGGTTAAATAGGCGCTGTCAGCTTGCGCAGAGATTGATTCGGTAGTAACCATGTGTAACCATTAATGCTCATAGGGTTGTACAGCGGCTTCGGGATTGAGTTTGATGACTACAGTCTGAACAAAGCACAGATCGAACAGGCTGCTAAATGGGTTACAAATCTTCCTCGTTTCTTTCGCCGTATGTTTGATATAGACTCGCTACGGTCGAAGCCTCCTTATTTATTACTATCGTCACAACTTCACTGGCAAGCCACGCCGATACTCCTTCCCTAAGCGCAGGTAGTTTTCTCATGGCCGGCGGATGTTCATACCACTGTTCCCACTCGCTTTGCTGCTCATTGAGCTTTTTAGCCGTATCCAAAACATACCTCAGACGTAGGTCTTCCAGCTCTTGCATGTATACCACATTTTTGATATACGACTTCGTGACTATGACCTTTGCAGAAAGATCATCACCCACATCCGCCCACATCTCTAACTTCAACAACGAACAAAACATGTCTAACGTTGTCTTTTCGTCGGCATTCTTCAGCGCTCGGAATGTCCTTGTGACGAGCTGCGCCTCTATTCCTATAATCCTTGTTACGAGCCGTGCCATTGTTTCTGCATTTTGCGCCAACTCATCGAAGTCCGTCTAGGTCGACGTCTTTTCTTTCTCTTAACACTCCTTCATTATGCTACAGTATTCCTACAAGTCCTGTATCATCCGCCATAACGCTAGGCTAAAGAGACGGTTACCACGAGTAATTTACTGACAAGCCTAGTTATGTAGAAACTCGGTTTTTTAAGGTTCTAGATAATCGTCGATCTTGTCTTGTGGCTCAAGGCTATTCGCTGCTATAGCGGTAATTGTTTGTTGTAGCTTGTGGTATTGGCAAAGTGAACACAATAGGAAGGAGACTGTCCGTTAAAGTAGTAGTTAATGACTGACTGCCGTAGTGTGTCTGCAAGTCCTCTATCATCCACCATGATGCTGGGGCTGAAAAGACGATTACCATCAGCAATTCTCCCTTTGCTGCTCCTTTAGCTCTTTGGCGAAAAGGCCATGCGAATCGCCTCAGGTACAAATACTACTATAGGTTTGATTGTTCCCGTCGCTATATCTCACGTTCTTCTTGCAGGGATCTTCCTCATGTCTAAGACGGTTCTTCAGCTTATTTAGGATTGTGCAGACCGCTGCCGGTATCTTTGAATGAAAACTGCTTGCAGGGACACTGACTTCTGAGATGGGGTAGGTTAAGGAACCACTTCATTCCGTCATGCTCTAATAACTCTTCCTTCATTCACTCGGCCCCTTCGAGAGTGTAAATCGGCCGTCTCTAGTTTAAGCTGGACATGTGGGAATGGTGGACATATCGATCGCGCCTACCTGAATTACTTTATTCCATCATGCTCGAATCTTAGAATTTTTTCATCTTACTCTCTTTTTCATTTTCACCAGAGAATTTGATGTCCTTGCTTATCCTCTTCTCGCCGCTTTCTTCTCTTCGTCCGCATTCCACGCTTCCTCGTCCTTGTTTATACACTTTGTCGTCCTCGTCCTTAAGTCCTCGTTCTTATTTCCATTCTCGTCCTCACCTCTATTTCTCTCCCATTTATTCCTTCTTCACCACAAGACCTTTCACCGAGCTCACAACACAACCAAACCAAGCCAACTCCCCACCCACTTAGCCAATCTGCCAGCATCGCCGCCTCCGCCGCCCCTCGCAACCCAGTCACTAAATTCCTCAAATTCTATCTTACCAGCGCCACAATTCTCAACCCTTTCGATCATATCCCATCGTCGCACATAACGCTCCATTTTCCACACCGTCATAGGTTCGCCATCACAATCCACCATCTCCCTCCAAAGCGCACTGTCGGAGTCAGCGACAACGTTCAGCCAGACGAACTGCCAATTCCGTAGCGATATTCGATGAACGAACGCTTCTAAGGGCTCGACGTCCAAAGTCCATGCGAGGTATACCGCACGTTGTTTGAATGTCGAACCCGGCGAGGCGGATTCAGGGGATATGAGCGCTGTTGTTTGTGCGATGAAGTCGTCTGAGTCTAGGAAGCCTGTTGTTTGCGTCAGGTGCTTTAGAAGCGCGTACGCTGAGTTCGCGACAGATGTGATGTGAGAGTGGAGACGAGCCAGCTCTGCTGAGTAGGGTGCGAGGGCGTGTCTCTCTGCTTCGACATCGATTTCTCGCTCGGCGAATAAGGGATCTAGGAGCTCGTTTAGGGCTTGTTGGGTGATTGTGTAGATTGTGTGTGCTGCTGCCGAGCCTCCGATGAGATGGGCAGGTACTTCGTCGTCTTCAGTCTTGGTCTCGTCGTAGTCGTTCTTCTCGTCGTCGAGGTGGAATGTCCGTCTTGCGCTTCTGGCTTCCAAGTGGGGTCTCTCTGCTGTAGCAATGACTTCTGTGATGTATGAGCATAGCCTGTTGACGACTATTTTGTTCACTTCTAGGAAGTAAGCTTCATCATCGACTTTCGAACGCCAATCTGCCTCTGAAAGTTCGCCCGGGTCGACGAGGAGGTATAAGCCGCCTGAAGATATTGGGATTCCTGCTGTTTTGAAATTGGGCTTGATGTATACACGTCCATCGTGTAGAGCCCAATCATGCCGAATTCCTAACCGTGATTCTAATGGTACATCGTGAGCGATATTGTTCGGAGCTGAATGCAGGGATTTGTGCGATTGCCTGCTCATGATGCGTTCGAGCTCTTCCATCAGGACCATCACATTATATTGGCGAAGTGAACGCCGGGAATGCCGTGAGATGACCTTTCGTCGCGAAATAGGCTCATCGAGTGGTCCGTCTGGTCGGACAACGCCGTCGGATTCATCATCTGGTACATGATCGCCATATGTGTCGAGTGCCTTGCCTTGATGAGCAAGCTGGGGATCTCGTCCTACTTGATCATTCGGAGACGAACCAAAGTATGATGCTAAGGGACGTCCACCATAAGCAAAGTCGTGCAATGTAAGACCATCGTCGTTCTCGCCTCGATGATGATTCAATAGTCCAGCTACCGTGAGACTTTTATGTAGTTCGTAGTACGCTCTGAACATGAGAAGAAAATCTTTGCGAGTCACAAAACCATCAGAATCTATATCGAAAGCCTTGAATAACCGTTCCGTCCTGAAATCAGATGCAGAGGACTGGACCAGTAGTATCCCCATCACAAACTCCTCAAAATCAATGAGTTCATTGCTGTCGATATCGAAGAAATAGAACAGTCGATCGTGGATCAGATTTGGAGTTGGAAAGTCTTTCGTCACTGCATGGTCTACGACACATCGTGTGAACGCATCATAGTTCATGGCCATACAAATACCATCAGGATCTTCTCGCCATTCCGTGTTGGCGATGCAAGAAAATTGTTCAAAGTAGCCTTTTAGAATGTTCTCGACATTCTCTTGCTGGGCGTGTGATAGAAATGGCGTTACCTTCTCCTTGAGTCTGTTCGCAACATGTGCTGGTAACGTCGAAGGCATAAGCTCTGGCTTTCCAGGATACCAAGGTTTCTGCGCAATCTTATGTGCCCAAGGAGCAGGGACCTTTATTTTGTAGAAGACATGTGTTCGAACATGTTCGACTTTGCTCTCGCAGGATTCGCACAGATCTGATCGAGCATGTCAGTATAGAACAACACACTCTACAGACTCAATCCAGTTTTCCTTCGTACTGACCGAAATCTGGACAATTAGAGCAATGATATCTGATTCCTCGTATAGGAGTGATATTACAACCATCACAGTAAGTTCCTCGATGAGCAATACCTTCCTGTCTAGACTTCTCTTTGGCAATCTCATACACCAGTTCAGCCAATCTTTGACCTTCGGCAACTTCAGCAGGCGAAGCATCGTCATTCGCTTGTTCAGTCAGAGCATCATCAGCTTGTATGGAGTCAGTGTGTCGTTGGTCTTCGGCGCCGTCCATGAGACTAACAGCATGAGTGTGTTGTCTAGTTCGTCGCCGACTACGAATAGCGTTACTTCGATGCAGAGGCAACAAGCCCGGGACTGCCGATGTGTGTCTTTCGAAGATGAGGTAGCTGCCTGCGATGACGACTCCAGCGAAGACGATGAAGCTGACCTGACGCATTCGTGCATCAATCCAAGTTGGCAAGGCCATTTTATCGCAGAGTGACAAGCAGATTGTTGTTGGTGCTGATTTCCCCGACGATTACAGTTAATTCCAGGTTATTCGAATGGCAATCACGAATCAATCTAATAAAGGAAGGTCCTCCAAGGATGTAGCTTCTCATTATTGTTCAAGGTGGTGCGAAAGTCACGCTTTGCTGACGTTGTAAAGGCGGCATGGTTATCACAGAGTGAAGTGAGAAAACTTCGCGATCGCACAAGTCATCAGTGTGCCATCTGCTGTACTTTGACAACACGCGATGTGAGTCATTCGCTGGTGTGTTGACCTTGCCAGTGGTTCAGAATCTGGCAAGTACGACCACGGTCGGATTAGTAATCCTGAGGAGATGCAGCATTTTCAACTACAACACCCGTACGTACATAAGACTATCGATATCGAATCCAATACATTCTAATGTGCTCAATACTCCCTGTACGTCCCAAAGCCGGGCCTGGATATGCGTAGCAAAGACATTATAGTCGTTATTCATCATAATTGCTCTCATACCACTCAATCACACCTTCTACTACATTTCCACTACCACAACCTCACCTCTTCCTCGTCAAAGCCTCCTCCTCAGCAACAGCGGCACCAGTCCTCATACCAAACCCAGCTGATGCTTCTGCCTCTCCACGTTGCACAGCTTCCTTTTCCGCAATTTTCGAGACACCGCCCCCACCAACATCGCTCTCCTCGTCCATCTTATTAGGGGCAACAGTCACTCTTTCAGCGTTTCGCTCAGCATTCCTTTCCTTCTTCTCTTCCTGCCTCCTCTTATCCTCCTGCATTTGCCTGATTAAAGGACTCTTAGCTCTTATCCTGCCGCCATAAAGATAGAAGATAACCGGAATCGGGATACAGGCCACCTCAATCAAGCCTAGCAGTGTGCCCGCCCAATGTGGTCCCAATGCACTATACAGCGCTGGTCCAGCAAGTGGGAGGGTCGCACCCATAATACTTCTCAGCACAGCATTGCCGGCAAGAGCAGAAGCAGCGTAGATGTTATAGCTGTGGACGAGGTAATTCGAAGCATAAATGAAGACGGCACTGTTACCCGCACCAAAGAGTATGCCACTTGAGATAGGAATCGCCCAATGGTATTCAGGAGTGCAAGTCCAAGCGAACCAGATCTCACCAACGGCGAGGAGTACTGCACCTAGAGATACAATCGATACCATTGCTTCCGGAGGAGGAGCACCAGTCTCTGGGTCTGGCTTATGCGAGTCGATCCACTTGCGGATCAAGGGTTCGCACACGATAATAATCAGCGTACCAGTGCCAATCCCACAAAACGCTAATCCTGACAATCCAGCGCTCCATCCTCGAATCTCGCTGAAAACAATGGGATAAGCCACGAAGCAGAGATAAAGGACACCATAGACGATTGCAACGTAGATATCCCAGAAGATGAGAATAGGCTCAGTGACCATCAGAACGAAGGGTCTGCTCAGATTTACCCTGAGAAGAGGCCAGAATGGTTGAAGATCGTCGTACGTACTCCAGTATTTTTTGTTGTTATTGTCTTTGCGTAGTTTGGCAGCCCGGCGACGGAGGAGTGTAGGGGCGTATGTTTCCGGGATGATGGCCACAAAAACGAGGGCAATTGCGGAGACGATCAGAACGACCCATTGATCCCATCGCCATCCAAGGTATTGATAGACAAACCCGCCGATTACGGGTCCTGGAAAGTGTTAGCTAGCCGGAGATATAATTATGGTTTGAATATATCGTCAAATTTACCGATGACAGGTCCTTAAGATATTTTGTTAGCTGGAAGCTCCTACAAATCTAACAACACCAAACTCACCATTCATGGGCCCGATTGACCAGATACTGAAAGCAAGAGCACGATACTTCTCTGTAACAATGTCGTTGATCGTACCAGGAGCGTTCGAGATCAATGCTGATGCACAAAAGGCGCCGAAGAATCGAGTTACCAGAATAGCCTCGATGTTTGTAGCGAGTGCGCACGGCAGAACGAGGACGACAAAGAGAGATAGAGCCACGAGATACACAATTCTCCTTCCATACATTTCTGATAGTGGTGCGAGAATGACCGAACCAACAGCCATGCCAATAAGATAAGTGGTGAGACCAAGATTCCTGAATATCATTTAGCCTTGCACGGGAGATACAGTGCTGTGTCGAACTCACCCTGTTGTATCTGATATACCAAAGTCCTTGACTAAGCCAGGAATAGCCGAGGTGTAAGATGTGCTGTATAGTACTCTGTGGAAGCAGTCAGTACAGAGCTTAATTAGAGCCTGAATGAATCTTGTGCAGTGGTTATGAATGTAGTAGCCTGTCCCTATCTTTGCCCTTCATCCTGCTCTTATGAAGTGGTGCGCATCTCCCAACCATATTCCTCGCCCTCCACGACCAATCTACCGCAGCATGACCTCCACACGCACCAAACTAGAAGGAAATAGACCACCTACACAGTCGAAGTCGCAAAGCTGAAAACAAAGATAATAAAGCTCTTCCACGCCAAACTCCAATTCTTGGGATTCCCTTTATCATCCTCTTCCCAATCTACCTCAAACGCAGGATCACTCGTCTGTGTACGGCTCAGAGATAATCCACTCTTCTCTCTTTGTAATGTGATATCCGCATATCCTTCGGCGCCGGAGGCATAACTTCGATTACTTCGTACGCGGACTAGGGATGGTCTTGTGGATGGCTCGATGTCGTCGTGGGAGTGGTGGTCGGTATCTATCTGTTCTTGACCGTCGTGGGTGAGGTATTCATTGTCTGAGTGGCCTAGAGAGGTATCCGTGCTGGACGACTGGGCAGTCACTGATGATTCGAGTTTCTTGTCGTCCATGATGACAGCGGGGATAATAAGGGCCGCGGTGGGGGTGGCAATGGTGATGTATACAGGGAGTTACAACGAGGCGCGAGCAAAGCGAACGAGAAGCACTACGCAGAATTTGAAATGCGAAAGAATGACGCGAGCAGGGAAAGAAAAACGCAAGCACGCTAACATAGATCGCGGAGTAGGAGTGTATAATAATTGCTCACGGTTGATGCATTTCATCTTTGACCCGGAGCCGAAAGATTGGCTGAGCATCTCTGGTACGAAGTTACTACCAGTCAAGCTTTTCCGCAGTGCGGATCTAGCCGCGGTATCGAAAGAGGAAGGTGGAGTTGGACGTCTTCTCCTTCTCTTCTTCATGCTGGACAATGTGCGTTCAAGCGATAGTATCAAAGCTAGCAGAGGAAGCCATGGCTAATTCATTGGTATTCTCGCTGGATGTGGCGTGTGAATGGAAACAATCTTTGTATGGCCAGTGTTTCCTGTACATATAGTACAGCACACAAGTGTCGTGTCAACCTATTATTGGAGAATACACCATGGCCTTCTTGGACGAAAGAAGTGATTGACAGCCAACGAAACAGTGGCGAGTATGTTACCTACATGCTATCACTATCTGAACACACTCTCCACCCTGCTCAGCCACCCCAACTTCACAGCACTCCATCCAACCACACCAACAACACCCACCACACTCACTCCCAGCACCCTCTCTATCATGCGTCCCTGCCATCCAACATCTCTCACAACCTCCGAATATCTCTGATTACTGAAGCTAACCCTAGCATACTGTGTCTTCACCCCACTCCTCGGCACCCAAGCATCTAACAGCTCTTCCAACGTCTTCCTCGCCTTATACGCCAGGCTCCTTACCGAACTCCTCATCTCAACGTAATTCCTCATTGCCAAATCGTTGATAGCATGCGCGTCAGGTTCCCGCTGTTTCGTATAGGCTTCAAGCGCTTCTGCTCGGGAAGGATAAGCAGTCGAGTCGAGATGTGAAAACAGGACGCGAACATCTTCAAGACCTGCGTTCATGCCTTGACCGTAGAATGGCACCATGGCGTGTGCGGCATCACCGACGATGACGGCTGATGACCGGTAGTGGTAGGGTGTACATTTTAAGCTGATCAGTGGGAGATGTGGGTTTGCCTTGTATTGGGCGAGGAGGTCGGGGGTGTTGATGAGGTTGGGGGCGACGCCAGGGAAGTTTGTGTTGAAGAACTTTGAGACAGGGTTGTCCTCGGTTGTTGTTGGAGGAGAAGAAGAAGTCGAGGAGATTGCTGAGTCTAGTTCAGAAAAGGAAGACGCCGGCATGAAAAGCGTGCAGGTGAAAGACTTGTCGAGCGAAGGAATGGCGATAAACATCATCGACCCAGCCGGCCAGATATGAAGATGATTCGGACTCAATCGAAACCCATCTTTTGCGCTTTTCGACAACGTGTTTAAAGCTGATGGATCTGCTGGCGCCATTGTAAACTCGCACCAGAGAGTGTCAATATAATTCTGCTCGTAATTCATCCTTGCATATTTCATCAAGTGATAGCGTGCCGCAGAGTGCGCACCATCTGCGCCAATCAAGAAGTCAAATTTGACCTCAATCTCTTTGTCGTTGTCATCTTTGCCGCCTTTCTCCTTGTTCGCCGCGTCAACATCCAAATCACCAGCCGAGCCAGATGGATCAATATTGCCGGCATTCGCTTTCGACGGACGCTTGACTTCGAACCATGCGACGTTGCGATTAAAATCAGCACCTGCCAATTTATGGTTAAAGTGTAGTTTCACATTGGGCATTGTTTCCAGCTCATCTAGTAGACGTTTGTTGAGACCTGCACGGTCCGCAGCACGAATGAACTAGGTAGCATTAGTGCTGGAGCTCGTAGCAAAAAAGAAAACATACCCTTCCGTGCACATCGTACTTCTGACTCTCTTCAAATAGTTCATTCGTCCCGGTTTGTCGTCCGTGTATCATACGTCCGTGCATGGGGATCGTGTCTGCCAGAATAGCGTCGAGTAAGGAAGGACATTGAGCTTCTCGTAGGGAGTTGATGCCTCGTTCCGAAAGAGCCAAATTGATAGATTTTGTGAAATTGAGTGGTGTCGTTGCGGGATCTCGTAAATCTGGGATGGGAGTGGTTAGTCACAATCCGATGGGCATTACCACAGTATTGAAGTGCCTCTTGAAGCATAGAGTCACGGCGGCGAAAACTGACCACTTCTCAGCTCATAAACATCAACATCATTGCCTCTTCGAGCAGCATAAACTGCCGCTAGTGCACCAACAGGTCCCGCACCAATCACAATAATCTTCTCTTTTGACTTCACTTCAGGCATGGTCAGGAGTTGTATCGAAAAAAACTGTAGAATATAGATTATAACTTGTGACCTGTATTTTAGGTGGAATATATAGTACATTGTAAGACAATGTCGACATTCGCCACTTTGAGGCATCGAATTAGTGATCACGACAAGTAACAATCACACAAGACATTATTCATTGCAAAGATCCGCCAGGGCCCGTAATCTTGTGCAATCCTATTTCACGAAACTGGTATTCACGAGCATTGAATAGTCAATGGGATAAAAGTTCATTACCAATAATACTCCTCACCACCAGAACTAAAACACTCCAACCCTACTCTCCTCTACTCTCCCTTCAATTTATCCTGCTTCACACTGAAAGCCATCTCCAACAAATCATTCTCCTCCTTCGTATGACTCGACTTCAAACCTGTTGCCACACTAGCACTTGGTGCTCTACCAGCATACAATACGTGCTTCCTGTTGTGGTTCTCCGTTGCGTTTAGCATCGTCTCGATTCTTGGCTGTGCAAAGCTCCAAGGTCCAGCGTTCAGCGGCTCTTCCTGTGCCCACACAATTGACTTGGCGTTGGGGTACATGTCGAGGTTATCCTTGAGCTCTTTCCATGGGAAGGGATTCAGCTGTTCTATACGAGTGATGGCAGTATTTGTGATTTTGTTGGCGGCACGGTATTTGTGGAGTGCAGCGTAGACTTGACCTGTGCACATGACGACACGTTCAATCTTGTCTGGGGATTCAATGGTGTTGTCTTGGTGGGCAGGGTCTTGGATGATCCATTGGAAGTGAGAGTCGCCAGTGAAATCTTCGATATTTGAGCGAGCTAGAGGGTGACGTAAGAGCGACTTGGAGAAGAAGAGAATGAGAGCTAAGGAGAGTGTTAGTGTTGGTGGTGCGAAGGAGGTCTTAAAACTTACGCTTGCGAAATTGACGGTGCATTTGTCGTCGAAGGATGTGGAAGACATTGGCTGGGGTTGTGCAGTAAGCGATTTGCATGTTACAGTCCTGGTGCTGGCGGTGAAGCTTGTCTTCTGATGGGAAGATACGAGGATCCTCGTTGCAAAGCTGTAGGAAACGCTCCATACGACCAGATGAATGCTCGGGACCTTGACCATCATAACCGTGAGGCATGCTCATTACAAGGCCAGAACGTTGCATCCATTTGACTTCGGCCGAGGCAATGAACTGATCGATGATGACCTGAGCTGTGTTTGCAAAATCACCGAATTGAGCCTCCCACATAACCAAAGCATTAGGAGAGTACAAGGAGTAACCGTACTCGAACCCGAGCACACCGTATTCAGAAAGAGAAGAGTTCGAGATGACAAAAGTTGCTTGATCGTCCTTGAGATGTTGCAAGGGAGTGTGTGTCTTCTCGTTGACTTGATCGTGGAGAACAGCATGTCGCTGGGAGAATGTACCACGCTCAACATCCTGACCAGACACCCGGACGTGATGGTTCTCCATGAGAAGAGATCCAAATGCTAGAGCTTCAGCTGTAGACATGTCAATGTTCTTGCCTTCGTTGACAGTCTTGGTCCTGTTTGATAGAATACGCTTGAGGTTCTTGTGAGTGCTGAAACCTTCTGGAGGGTTGCCGATCTTCTCTCCGATGACCTTCAAGGTATCGTGCTCGACAGCGGTAGGAAGATGATCTAGGATCTCAGTAGCGAGCTCCTTCGGCGACTTGAAGCCGTTCCATGCAGATGTGAGCCACTCCTTGGAAGTAGATTCGTAGTCCTGGCTCTTGTCGAAACTCTTCTCAAGCATACCCCATACCCATTTCCTGTGCTCTTCGATATCCTCTTTGCTGAAGCTACCCTCCTCAAGAAGAGATTTGATATATAGGTCTAGGGTGGGCGTTTGCTTGCCAATACGCTCGTACATGAGTGGCTGAGTGAAGGCAGGTTGATCAGTCTCGTTGTGACCAGATTTACGGTAACAGACAAGATCAATAACCACATCCTTGTGGAACGTAGCACGCCAGTCAGCAGCAAGCTGAGACATGAAGCTGACAGCTTCGACATCATCACCATTGACGTGGAAGACAGGAGCATCGATAGCCTTGGCAATATCGGAACAGTAAGGAGTTGAACGAGAGAATCTAGGATCGGTAGTGAAACCAATCTGGTTGTTGACAACAATGTGGATGGTACCGCCAGTTTGATAAGCTGGAAGATGATAGAGGCCCATGGTCTCGTATACAACACCTTGACCGGCAAAGGCTGCATCACCGTGTAGCAAGACACCCATAGCAGAGACAGCCTCCTTCTCGTCGTTGTTATAGTGCAGAATAGCTCTAGTCTTTCCTACTACAATTGGGTCTTCGGCTTCCAAGTGAGATGGGTTGGCGACGAGAGACAGCTGCACAAGCTTGCCAGATGGCGTAGGACGTTCGAAGTTCATACCCAAGTGGTACTTGACATCGCCTGATCCTTCGTCGGAAGCCTCTGCGGTACCTGCGAACTCGCTGAAAATGGATTCGTTGGCCTTGCGGACAACGTTGCTGAGCACGTTCAGGCGACCACGATGAGGCATTCCAATGACAATATCCTTGACACCATGGTCGACACTGCGATCAATGAGAGCCTTCATACCGGGAATCAAACTCTCTCCACCCTCCAGACCAAAACGCTTGTCGTTGGGATACTTTGCTGCGAGAAAGGCCTCGAAGCTGTGAGCCCAAATCATGCGATCTAGGAGTCTTCGCTTCTCATCGTAGTTGTACTTGAAGGGTGTAGGAATCTCCAGACGCTCACGAAGCCAGTCGCATTGTTCCCTGTCAGGGATGTGAATGTATTCGACACCATACGATCCAGCGTAGAGTCTTTCGCAGTTTGCAATGATATCCTTAAGCTTCATCTTGTCACCGTATTGTGCCTTGAAGCGAGGTAGAATACCAGGACCAAGATTAAATTCTTCCTCCAAGTCTTTCTCCGTGAAGCCATAGTGTGACAGCTCGAGCTCTTTTGGTCTGCTGTATCCGAATTGTTCTGCTTCCAGGCGAATGTTCAAAGGATCAAGCTTGGCTTTGTGGTGTCCACGAGCTTGATACGCGCGGCATAGGAGTTGGACTTTGAGATGTTTCGTTGTGTGATCGTCTGAGGAGGCTTCAGTTCCAGCCTGGAAAGTAGGTGCAACGCCCTCTGGAGCTGGCATGATGGTTGGTGGTGGCTGGAAGGCTTTAGACATAGGCATGTCACCACTCTCCATGTTGTTGAAGTATACACGCCATGATACATGGACGCTTGATGGGTCTTCTTTCCACTGCATGTACATAGCATCAACATAGTTGGCTGTGTTTCCTGACAAGAAGTTATCGCTGGGATCCTGCGGTGCATTAGCAGGGGTCTCTCGAAGTTTCGTAGAGAGATGTCTCAGCAAGCACTAACCACTCCTTGTGAAGTCTGCTCGGCGGCAATAGCATAGCTGCGCTGTTGCTGGCATTTTGCGGCCAAAGTCAAAGGTGTGCGGGTGATTGGTAGGGGCTGTTTCTTAGTGAAGGACGAAAAGTTGAGTCTTGTCTGATATCGGCCAGCAGTCAGACGACCGCTAGCTTGTTTGAGGGATGTGCGCAGCATGTTGTAAGGGAGTCCTTCGTATAGCTTGGTGTTGAGTGAGGACGGCTACGAAAGGCGCATAGCACAACCCAGCAAAGGGTGCACAGGTAGGCGGAGAGGGGAGTGGAGGTGAAAGATCGAGATGGCGAGAACAGAATCTCGTTGATGCAGAGATGGATGAAACAAAACAGACGAAATGGCAAAGAGAAAGAGCGATGTGGGGAAAGCAGGAAGGCTCGGGAAGCATCCGGAGCTACTGTACGTGCACAAGAACAAGGACAACGCATAACGTGCAGCTGATCTCTTCGTTCTTAGGACATTAGCTATATTAGTTATATTTCCTATGCTACGTATACATTGAGCAGGCCTGCTGCGACAATTATTCTCTTCTCAGGTTAACGTGGAGGTCGTCTCTTCGTCCAAACTGATCATCACAACCCCTGAACGTGCCTTCTATCACATCGGCTCAGCATGACGAACAACCAAAGCATCATCAGGACGTACACTCTCCCTCCAGTCCTTGCCACCACTCAACAAATACACAATATGCTTCGCGTGAATGCACAGCACGCCACGGTCTTCGATGAGCTTCTGATGACTGAAATAAGCAACAGCTTCCTTAATAACTCTGCTGCTACTGGTAATCTGATGAGGATTCCACATCATTGACTGCCGGAAGTTTCGACGATTCCTCTTAGGCTTGAACTTGCAGTAGGCCCACAAGACGAAGTCGCGTAAATCCATTGAAGCATGCTTCTTGTCAAGGTAGGCAAAGTCTTTCTCCAAGTCTTGACGGAGGTGACAGAGTGTGGTGTGAACAGCGTGGAGTATAGCCTGACTTGTACCGCTTTCGTTTGTGATATTCACAGGATCGTATTGTGCCTGCATGGCCAACAAGTCGTGATAGTGATCTTTCGGGAGGTATGCAAAGAAAGGTGAACGTCTTTTGAAATGCGTTGTGAGTGCGGGAATGTTGAATCTGGTTTGGATCCAGCTCAAGAAGTCACGCAGAGGCATAGTCATGCTAGCCTCGTGCAGATGGCAGAATTCAGCAAAGTACCCACTTGATGCAGTCGTTATGCCAATTGAGCGACCTTGATATTGGTCAGGTGTTGGGAGGAAGAGCTCGTCCACAGCAAAGTTGAGGATAGTGCACGGAGGTGTTGGAGGAAGAGGCTTGTCTTTGGTGACAATTATAGACTCACAGTTGTCTTGGTTGACGAAGTTGAACTCACAGTCCCAGGTGGCTGGACGTTGGAGTGTATGACCTTGGTGTTTCTGCTGCTTTAAGACCAAGGTATCCCAACTTGCAGCTCTTTGTAGTGAAAGAGGTACCCAGGACATTCGATTCTTCTGCACACTGCAAGAAGCGGAGGGAGTTGATGAACGATAAGTTGGCATCGTGGCTGTGACTTGTGGAGCTGTATTGTTCGAGATTGTGAATGATGGGGTAGACAAAGCACAGAAGTTGAGGTTGTTGGTTGAGGAGTAGATAGAACGAGACAAATGAACATTTAAATAAGAAAGCGTAAAGCAAGACGACACTCTTCACAATACAGGCGGCTTGACCATTGTGTAAGTGCCAAGGCTGCGAGGGTTGCCAGCTTCTTTCTTTGTTTGAAATGACCCTATGCATCTGAAACAACTTCTCTTTGACAACGCTAATGGACGAAGACTGGCAGCACTGCAGCAGTACCTATTCCTAACATGTGATTTGAGAATGAAGAAATGCTGAGCCGGCTCTGTCAGAGCATCCGCAAGGCAGTTCTATCGGTATTTTGTAAAAGCTTCCTTCACTAACCCACCATTTCTGACATCCTCAATCACCTTCTCATCCGCGCTCGTAAGTTTCGGTAGTAGATCAAGTACTTCATCCAATAGGTACCACGGAATAACAACGACACCTTCGAGTGGGTCTGCAAAAACAATGTCACCCTTAGAGTGTTAGCTGTACTTTCGATTTCATTATGGTACAGCTTGAGCTTACAGGATGGATAGTTACCTGTCCAACATTAACAGCAGTATTAATTTCCCAAGGCTTGACTTGCGCGCCTGTCCCAACCGTAGAAGTTCCTTTTGCATATATCTAAGCGCACGTCAGTACTGCCTGCTCTTTCCAGTCTCAGCAATAGACGCACCGGAAAGTCTAAGCCACGCAACTCTCTCAGATCTCGTATCCTACCATTAGCGACCACTCCTTTTACTCCTCTGACTTGCATTCTCGTCGCCATTATGCCTCCTAATACAGCACATGTTGCGTTTGTGTTTTCCAACTGCGTAAGTACTACGATAGTATCCTCTCGTGTCAGGTCGACGTAGTGTACACCTTTCGGGATGTTGTTCATCTTGTCATCGCCGGGCCAATCGAGAGGGACGAAGAGGACTGTGCTTGCGGGAGCAATTGTCTTGGATGCGGAGGCGAGGGCAGGAGAATGTGGTGGATTCGGGGAGTATGGTGCTGCCGATAAGTGACAACAGGTCAGTCAGAGATCTAGGAGGCATGCTGTGCAGGTAGCCAACTACGACATACCTATATCAGGCAGAAAGCCAGCTCCAGGAACCTTTAGTGTAAGGAGCGCATCTGAGATCTTTGTGTCGTCTTCCTTAGCCGCGGATCATGGGCATGAAGCTGCGAAGAACATACATCGCAGGCACTGTAGTCGTGTAGACGTTGTAACTTCTCTCTGTCGGCCATACTGGCGGGAGGTCTGAGGAAGATTGCTGTTGAAATGAGGTCAATGGCAAAGCCGAGCTCCGGAACTGGCTCCGTCGTGTCGATCATCCAATGGCAGCAAGCCTTCAGATGCAAGGCTTTTCCCAAGCATCGCGAGTGATTTTCAGTAGGTTTGCCTGCTTGTGAGGGAAAGCAATCTCTTTAGCTTTGTAAAATCCAGCCTCCTGGCAGTAATTGAGAAGTCTGTGGACCTGGTTAGTAGTGGTCTGTGTAGACTTTCTAGAACGACTTACTTTGCATTGTCCACCCTTGGCTCCATCATCACACAGTTCGTCCTCATATCACTAGTCCAGAGATAGTGCAGTAACGCACTAAGCCAGACCTTCACTCTATGACTACCCCTAAACTCTTGCTCACCTACAAGACAATGGATACCACGATCCCACTCTCCACAATCACCACCAATGTACTTCCCAAGTCTGTCTTCTTTAACGTAGTAAAGCTCAAAGTAGGCAAATGGTTTGCCGTCGAAGCAGCCAATTACAGGGAAGCTGTGGCGGCTGATGAGACCATTCTTGAGGAATGTCTCTTGATGTTCTCGTGGTCCTGTCTCGCCCCAAGAATATGCTACCCGCGGCTCATTCATCCACTTGTGCAGAAGGTCAACGTCGTTCAGTTGGCCATGATGATCTTCAAGGCCGAGATGAGACAGCGTGGGCACTGCAGTGTCCGAAGCATAGAGACGAGGGCTTTCGCGGTGGTTACCCAGGCTGTGCAGGGCGTTCTGCATACTCCATGGACCATTTTGAGTTACTGGAATAGGCGATAGAGAAGCCACGCGAAAAGACAGGTATTGCTGAAGTGACGGGATGTAGCGGGTGTAGAAAGTTTCTCCTTGACGATAAGGCTTTGGTCGAAGAGGATGACGAATACCGTTGGTGAAGGTGTATTGAGCTGGATGTGGTGGGTAATATGTAGGCAGATGGCTTGTCGATAGAAAAGGTCCGACCAGTGGTGTCATATTGCCAGGCCTGGGTGTTGCGGTATCGTGTCTGTGCTCCCTTCCTGGCGATTCTCGGCCACGACCATCACGCATTGGCGAGCTAGGTCTGGAGGATATGGGTGACGTTGAAGGAAATGGTGACATGTGGGCGACAGGTGAGAGAGTAAACAGGTAGATACGAGCATCCATCTGCCAGAATGCTCTTCTTGTCACAAACATCTTGCTATACCCTCTATCGCCAAATCTCTCGTCTACAACACACCCTACACTTGAGTCTTCCGTAGTGATCAATCCCATACGTTCAAGCTTGGCCAGCAAGTTCTTTCCTTTGAAGATTCCTTCCCGATTAATGTATATCTTCCATTCTCCTCGGGGTCGCCCATCTTCTGCTGTATGTTCTGAAGCTGTGTTCGTTACTCTCATGTCAGGCTCTTGCTGATGAAAGTACCAGTATAGTGTCGCCCACAACATCATTGCAATCTGTCTTGTAGGCGAACTTGCTGGCCTGAACTCTGAGCTGCTTGGGCTCGATATCGAGGATAGAAAGAGGTGATCAGAATGCAATGATGGTTTCTTCCAACGATGAATCGCATGTTTCTTCAGAGATGGCGACAGCCTATCTGCTCCATCGGTCTCCCCATGTAAGGTATCGGCTGTATCATCATCTTCTGCTCCATCTTCTTCGTTGAGCACGATAGTCCAGCCAGGAGGAAATGCGGAGCGGTGATTGCTAAGTTCGTTGGATTTGAAGCTCAGGCCTCCAAAGACGGGTGTTACTGTGAGGTTCTGCCCATTGGGCAAATGGCATACCGAAGCTGGCATGGAGTTTCAGGTGAGTTGTAGATGTAGCAGGTAGGTAGTTGGCTTATGAGTAGCAAAGCCCAATCAGAATTTTCGAAGCGATGACAGACGAGTATGTAACGGGATGGCCAAGACTTTGGGATTGAATGTCAACAACACTTCAGAAGCAGAAGGTTGATCGAAGAAGGTAGTGAATTGACTATTCGTTGTTACAACATGGCTTCACTATAATACCTAGGATCGACGTAACACAGTCGGAGACAGAGCCGCAAAGATAAACAAAAACACGAAACTCAACAGTGTGATAGTGTGATGAAGTGAACAGCGCAACTACATTATGGACTACTTTTACGAAATTACCCTAATGAGTCCTGAAAAGAGTGACAAGAAGCTTTCACCGAATCTAAACTCCTCCATTTGATGCTTTCATTACACGTCATAGACATCCATGCCTGCAGATGTGAAATAACCGAAACCAGTTGTGCTATGCATCTTCTTAGCCCTGCCCATTAAACCCATGTCATACACGAAACGCGCCAGTCGTTTGTAAAACCCATGTTGACGAACAGTTCATGCTTGAGTAGCAAAGCCGATCTGAGGAACTGATCTGTCAAAGACAGCGAAGATTCCAGCCTTCAAAAACACATCTCCAAGGATGGAGAAACCAATGGAAGAACCGTCCTGAATACCACCAAAGCAGTAACCGCCAGTAGTCGGAGCGTAGTTCATGAACTTACCAGCCATGGTGAAAGGCTTTCCTCCAATGTAGATAGTGAGGTCAGGAAGTGAAGAAGAACAATCGAAGACCATGCCACCCCAGGTACTGTCGAATTGAGCGCCGGGGATCTGGTTGTAGTACATCGTGACGAGAGTTGTGGGTAGCCAGTTGATTGATGTTCCCGAGTCTGCGATGACAGTTGACTGACGTTGAGAGATGGTGGTAGGCGTGGCTGCGTCTCCAATAGCGTAAGAGTCCATAGCGAATGACCAGTAACCTCTAGTGCTGTTGACGGGGACGTACGTAATATCTCCAGTGTATGCAGTTGAGTCGATGAAGCCAAAATCATACTCGCCGGGAGCGTTGTCCTTGAGTGCGATAGTGAAGACATCTGAAGGAAGGGTTGGCGCAAGGTTATCCATGAAGGTTGGAACTTGAGTAGGTCTGACCTGATTGATGTTGCTGAAGCCAAGACCAAGGAGACCATCAGAGACACCAGTGGCGAAAGTGGAAGAAACAGAAGTGGCAGCTTCAACAGCTTGAGCAGTTGCAGTGACACCTCCCACAACGACGCGATCAGAGTAAACAACGCCACTAGCCTTGCTGCCATCGCCATAGGAAATGGTCCAGTTGAGACCTGGCATAAGAGTGCCATAGAGATGCATGTACAAAGCATGGTTTGATCCAGCGACCTGTGGCACGTCCGTGGTGAGTACCCAAAGGTCAGAAGAGCCTGAAATACTGTTAGCATAAATGAATTACAAAAAGACATCTCCCTTCACTTACCTGTATCGAAGTCGAGGTTCATGTTCATACGGCCGACGGTCACTGGGGACAAGTAGGCAATTTCATTGGCTTCAGGGTTGGCGGCAACACTTCCAGACTGAACAGGTGTGGCAGCAGAGATGGTGGTGTTGGGCTTGATGGCAATGTTCTGAGAGATGGTGATAGCTGGAAGAGGTGCAGCAGCGGCAGAGAGGATCGCAGGTGGAACAGCAATGGCGTAACGACCAAAAGCCTTCTGAAGAGCGCGATACTTGTTCTTGCGACGACCACTGGAGACTTGGGTGATGCGGTTGCCGTGGCGAAGCTCGGTCTGACGAGATAGAGAGTGCTCAACAGGCGAGGCAAAGGCAGTCAAAGGCGCGATGGCTGCCAGAGCGTAAAGAGAGAAGCGCATAATGTGATTATTGTAGAAAGAAAACGATGAAATGAAGTGAATGAACGTGACTGATGCGTCAAATAAGTGGCAGCGATAGCCTTGAAAAAAAGAAAGACTAATGGTTAGTAGTCGATGATATGTTATTGCTGTCGATGTAAAAGAGTGTTGGTTGTGATGAGGTGAAGACGAGACGACGAGACGAAAGAAAGGGCGAAAGTAAAATATGAGTGGGGAGGATAGCCTTTTTGTGTAAGTGAAGATCAGACGGCCAAGTGAGTGGGGTTAGAAATTGAAGGACATGAAACACGACGCCAAGCAGTACTGATCAAACGTTCCAAGTTGCTACGGGATTCTTTGTCCATTTTTTCCATATTCCACAAAGAGTGGCCAGCTCAGAGACTTGCGGCTTCGTCATTCGCGCGCGGCCAGAAGCAGAGCCACAACGCACCATCTCACGACATTGTACAACATTATTTCGCTGGAATTTGGGCGACCGGGATGTTGGACATGGTTTGTGTGTTTGTTGTTTGAGGTTGCGTCGTGCGTCAGAGCGAAATTCGTGCATTAGCGCTGTAGCAAAGTGTGTTTCAGACTCTAAACCGCGCCGACAATTACCGAACCGTGTTTTGTTGACCAATTAGCTTAATCTTGGCAGTTGTCTCAAAGACCTCGCCTCAATCCCTCTCTCAATCGTATAATACCCTACCTATACCTATACTTCTACGGGTTGAAATATCTTGCTGCCTCTGTGACTTTACGATTGCCACCTTCAAGATGAAGCTGGCCATGACGAAGGCGGGTGACCCAATCAAGGCGGGGGACTTGCTTCCCGTCTCAGATGTCTCACGTCTCCATAAATGACCTTCTCCAATGCATCCAATGATATTGCGCATCTACCTCTTCCGATTTGTGGCTTTGTCTTAGCCCAAGTAGATGACCTGCAGCATCTTGCTCTACTCGAGCTATGGTTGGCTGCTCTAGATGCAAGTCATTATCGAGTTGTCTTGATCTAGGATTGTTCCTGCAGAAAGATGGCAAAAGTGAGTCACACAAGCGGCGTACGCGGCATTGCTGCCTCACATGACTGATGCTTGATATCTTGCCACTCAAACATCGACTACAAACATGATCTCTAATATACCTGAAATATAACACTCCTGTGCTACATCAATCATCTCCATTCCACCTCAATCTCCGTCCATGCCATTGCTACTGCCCTCACACAACAGCCATGGGTCTTCACGACTCGTGCCTTCGTTTCAAACGACGTGCATCTGCCACCGCTGAACACTTCTGGCTTCCTGCTGCTGACCTTCCCGACGCCGACGACGCGTCCTCAGCATCTTCCTCACTACGTCCTCGTTCATTACAACCAAACTGTCCAGATGTCCATCGTGGTTCAAGGCATCCTATACTGCAAATGCTATACAAGATGTTCAGACGCCCGCCAGCCTGTATATGGGTTAGAAACAGTGCTGATGAAGATATCATCGTGGTTGTGTCGAAGTTTGGTCCTTTCCGCACGCTCACTGGTGCTGAAGTTAGTGGCTCTCCAGCTGGTGGTGGTCTGAAGTTTGACATTGACAGTTTCGCTGTTGGTGCTACTAAGAAGACATTACGACCTGAAGATCCTGCTGGCCAAGTTGCTGCAACAGCTCGTTTTCCTCTTTGGTCTCATTTCGCCAAGGCTGCTGTTGTTAGTATCTACAGAGCAAGTGATGGCACAGTGTGTATCGAGAATGATCAAGTTCCTGCTGGAGGTTTGGCAATATATTCGGGCGAGCCCAATTTAAAGCTCTACAACTTCTATGGTGAGCATGTTGATTCTGGACCACCAGATATCAATATCTCGCCTGTCATGAGTCGTGTTGTGCAGCCAAGTCAAAAGCAGACACAGCATTCTCGGGATTCGAGTGCAGACGTGGAGAAAATATTGCAGAGTGAAGACATGGTCATGGTGACGCCCGTGAAAGGAAATACTGGTATCCCAGCGTTGTCAACGGAGCAGGATGTACATGGAAAAGTAAGAAGAAGTGATACAATTTGACAGAAAGAGCTTGACGTTGCTTGTGGTACTCATGAAGGCGGGACTATCTTAGCTGTCTAAACGATATTGCAGGGGGTTTGGGTTGAGAAGATTGGTGGTGATCTGAGTTCTCGCTGCACCATACTCCACTCTTCGTTGCTTGTCGGGATTATGAGGCAATACTGGAAACGGTGGAAGAGGATTGTGTTTGACTCGCACCCGCAACACATTTATTGCTTTACCAAGAACAATTAAGCAATTACCAACTAAACCTTCCTCCGAGCCATTTCACATGATGTTTCATCTTTGCCATGTTCACACCACGTTGTCTTGGCAGACGTAACCGCCAAGTGAACCTTGGAAGCTGAAGCTTACTTTCTTGTCAGATTCTTATCTTCTTATTCTTATTTCCCTTGGTCTGTAGTCCTCATCAATTCCAACGCAAATCAATCCAACACACACTCACACACCGTCAAAATGAGCAACATCGAAAAGTCCCTCAATGTAATCCGCGCCGAGTTGGGCAACCTCATGCAGATCGGAATCCTGAACCCAGCCCAATACGCTTCTATCATGGCGCAACTTCCTGTACGTGACTTAAGTTCACTCCCCTTATCCTTCCTCTCAAATTACTCTTCGACTCTGCGCATGATACTAACAATCCACAAGCAAACACCTGGCCAGCCCTCTCCCTACGTCGATCCCCACTACGGCGGTGCGCAAGCCCAAGGCTTCAACCAACAACTCCAGGCTGCCCAACAAGACCCGAATCACCCCGCCAACCCACAGAACAAGCACCATGGCGAGTGGGCGAAGAAGTTTGCGACCAAATTGGGCAATGCTGCTACTTTTGTAAGTACCTATGTTCTCTTATGTCTGTGATTGCGAAGAGTTGGATGAGACGGGAAGAGCAGGATGAGCTGGTAGGAAAGAGAGGTGTTGTTGTGTTGGAGTGGGTAAATGAGGAAGATGGTGGTAAAGCGACACATTGAAGGAGAGCATACCGTTTGGCGGACTGGAACATTGAAATTGAACAAGTCACTAACTACTGTCCCCTCTCTAACAGGGTGCTGGAGCCGCATTCGGAGGAGATATTGGTAATGCTGTCTTCCACGACATCTTTTGATCCGCTACAGCACTTCAGAGGAAGAGGTGTGATGGAGTACTGATTACAGACTCAGTCTCGATCTGAAAAAGAAGCGCGATGCTGAATGATGACGGGATAGAAAGAGGGCAATAACGAATCAAAACGACTAGACTTTACAATGAAGCACCTCGTCCAACGATTACCATTGTTTCCATGCTCTACTCCCTTCCTCTCGTCTCGCACAAAACATGCGGTAACCCCAAACGTACTGCATGTTCTCGAGAGCTGAAATACTGCAATATTTGACTCCCTCCATTATCTGTGCATGGATACTTTCGCCTACAATCAATCTCGTGATCAGCGGGAAGAGCAAGAAAGGAAAGTGAGTCGGCAGGTGTGAAAGGCGTTGTTCATTGCTGCAGCTCAATTGTTGTCGCCGCTCTTCCTGTATAGTAGAGGCACACGATACAAGCCCGGTTGCAGACAAGTCAAACGATTAAGTGTACAAACCGACAAGAACAACTTGTACAAAATCAAAAAGAAAGCGCTTGACATTAACAAAATTATACACATCCATATACACACATCATCCACCATCGCCCTCATCCCCGTCATATCTATCCGTGCCTTCATCGTCTCCCTCATCCTCCTCCTCCGCCCAAGCCCACTTATCTCTCAATTTCCGCTTCAAGATCCTCTCGATTCCATCTCCACTCTCACTACTCTCTTCCTCATCATCCGCCACCACCGTCGCCGAACTTGCCGCTGAGCTACCTGCCGGACTCACATCTCTAATCTGCACCTTCAGCGTCTTTTCGCATCCAGCGCCGACCAATGTTGTGGCAGAACCAGAGCCGCTCAGATCACTACTTAAAGATCTCTTGCCCTGTTTGTGTTTGTGTACAGTGAGGAAGCGATCGCGGTCCATATTTGTGGCGTCGACGCTGCGGCGGAGCAGGCCACCTACGGCGTCGCTATTTTTGCGTTGGGAGATGCGCGCGCCATGGCCATTCCAGGCTTCTTCTTCGTCGTCGTGGTTGCGATCACAGTCGCTCTTCTTGAAGCGGCCTCCAAGTTGCGCTTCTTCGTCATTATCGTCAGATGATACGACTGCGCTTGCATGGTGGTGATATGATCTTGAATTCTCCTTCCTCAGCACCAATCGACCATCGCGCCATGCTAGTGGAAAGTCGCGGCGTCGACCTGGCCAGTATACCGTATCACCACGCCGGGGACTCCAATAGCTGATCCAGCACCACGCGACCACAGAACACAGACTGAGCATGCCGGCGCCAGAGGAGAAGTTGAGCATTTTCTGGCCTACTATTGCTGTGACGCCCAGACGGCCCAGTTTGGCATTGACAGTGTTCTGGAGGGAGAAGTAGACCAGGGCGGTGGTGGCAGCTGTGATGCAGGTTGCGCATACTTGTAGTGCTAGTGCGGTTTTAGCTAGTAATGCGATTGGTTTTGAGATTCTGACTTCGTAGGGACGCCAGTCTACTGGGAGGAGGAGGTGGATGATGTAGAGGAAGGCGGAGACGCTTGTTGTGGAGAGAGAGATGATGTAGAGGATGAACAATGCTAGAGCGCCCTTCTTGTATCGCGCTAACGCAGAGGTATATTCTGCGTCGCCGCACAATGAACTCGTGTCCAGACCTGCTATTGTAGCGGGGTTGAAATGGTATGCTGCTTTTGGAGGCGAGCAGTAGCTGGGACTGCGTTCGTCATATGCGCCTGCTTCGTTTTGTACGGCGGATTCCCAGTTTCCGCCTTGGCAGGAGGTGTACAGGGAGATTGTATACCATGTTGGGATGTGCAATGGTAGTTCTTGGAGGATACTGCCAGCGGCGGAGGTTAAGCTTGTTGTGGGATGGAGGGTTGCGGCGGAGGCTGATAGGGTGAATTTAAGGAAGTGAAGGTCGTGTCGAGAATGCGATTGGCGATTTGCGGTGAATATTGGTATGTATAGTGGGAGGATGAGGAGGGTGAGTGTGAGAGGTAGGAGTCGAGCGAGACGGCGCAGGAGGAGGTGTTTGCGGCGGAGGGAGCGCGGACGGCGGAGGGAGGTATTGGGTAGGGTGACCATCCGAAGAGTTGGTGGATGGTGACGAGGGAGCTTGTGCTGATGCGCCGTGAGGCTGCAAGAGCGCCGTGAGAAGCGCCGAAGTGTTTAGAGGGAATTATTGTCGCATGCGCAGTAATGATGTTGTGTTTGTAAACGGGCGAAACTCTATCGTGAGCATAGTAGTAAAGCTGTCTTTTGAATACACGAAGTGTTGATGGTGGTGGTGGTTTACGAAGCGAACAACGAGAAAGGCGAAGCTCGTAGAGGCCAGTCCGGCAGATATGACGTTCAATTGGACTTTTTCCGGGATGCTACAGCTGTTGCCGTGATGGGGCGAAGATAGTCGCAGTTGTCGCCAGTTCAGTTAGCCGCGAATCTGGGGGTCCATCACGCTGAACCAGTAGTTGCAAGGTTTCGACTCAGCCCCAGCCCCCTTCCACTTACGTATTTGGAAGCTCTCAAGGTGTATCCTTGTACAGCGAAAAGTTTGTCATATAGCCTCTCCATCTCCAGTCGAGGTGTAGTATACCCTGCGCCATCATAGACCAGTGTCTTCGGCCACCAAAATGGAAGACAAGACACCAGACCATTCCGCTGTGGGGTGTCGCCAAGTGCGGCTTTCTTGGCTTGTGGAATCCAGAAAGTCTGCGGCTAAGCTTAAAATGGTGCTTGTACTGTTGTAGTTCGTGGTCTGGACGCGTGTGTAGAGGTACGTGGTTATAGTTTTCTCAAACGTATCTGAAACATGGTCTTGTAAAGAACGATAGCTCAGCCTCAGGAGAGGTCAGTTTCACAATGACAGTAAAGTGAGAAGCTAACGTGACGACAGAACACACGTGCCCCTCTAAAAACGTGATCGGACCTTCAAGGAGCGAGAGGAGCGAGACAAGAGATTACCGTTGCGGCCCATATGGGATGGTGATGTCCTCAAAACAAGTTCAAGACGAAAGTATAGGAACCACTATTTTCTTCAAAATACAAATATGATGGTCATCACTCTGCCATACACTCAAGCGCCTATCAGACCCGGCAGTTCAATGGTCAGGCATCATCAGCTACATACCATATATGTCTGTAAGTGGTTGGGTATGGATCAAGAGATGACCGACGCTAGGAGTCTTCTAGTGCAGTCAAACGAAGAGGAAGACGGAAATGCTCTGGATTGTATTTATTCTGCAACAGAAGTGTTTCTTCTCCTCAAGACTCTTCTACAGTGCTGGTCGCAGATTCTCGTACCAGCCTCTGTAATGCCTAATCGAGTTCTTCACGAAGCCTTTGTTCTCTTTTCAACGTTCAGAGTCACCATTCACACTCAATACACCAGATACCTCCTGTGCGCCTCCTTGGGCGGTATGATCACCATTGGGAGCATTGGTCCCTTCTTCCTCTTTCGCAATGCCATTCGTCGTGTTCTCGTTCGCCTGCAGTCGATATCAGCTCCACGTCATTCTGCGACCATATCATGGACCGACCTCTTTAGCTATGCTTCCCTCTACAATGCTGCTTGCTGGGGCTTGCTTCTTCTCACTATCCCTTCCCTCCATACCGCCCAATTTCCTCTTCGCAGCGTCGGATACACCACCTCCCTTCGACCTCATCGAGCCCATTCTACCAAGTCCAGCACCACTCTTCGCTGATGGCGGACTCTTCACGGCATCAGCTTTGTGTCCAGCAGACGCAGCGGTTGGTCTCGTCATCCGCTCAAGGAAACTACCTGAAGCCGGTTTCCCACCAGAAGAGTTGCCAGATGGTACTCGTGAGCCTGGATGTGCTCGTGCGGTGCTTGTGGATGTCTTGCGTGCCGTGGGTTGGGTAGGGTTGTTTGTTAGGCTGGTTCGTTTACTCATCGTCCTTTGAATGGTGGAAGAATTTTGGTGTGGTAGATCCTTCTTCTGAGACGATGCAGTTGGTGCTAGAAAGTGCGATCCTTCCACAAGTTTCTTCGAACGTACTGAAGTGGCACGGCCGAGAGGCTTTGATGGTACTGCCGCTGGAGGTGGGACGTCTTTCTTAGCAGAAGATGCTGCAGTGGGTGCGGTGAGGTGGGAGAGCCGTGCACCACGAACAGGTGATTTGACCTTGGCTTCTACAGCTTGTGGTGTGTCCTTTGCAGAAGCGGCATCAGCACCAGCTGGCTTCTTGGCAGACGCCTTGCGCAGATTGGTATTGAGTTTGGAGATGCTCTGCGGCGTCTTTGCAGAAGAAATCCGCCCCGGTGAAGCTTTAGGAGAGGCTTTTGAAGACGCTGATGCGGTCGGCCTGAGATATGTCGGAACGTGAGGTGACTTTCCTGGAGTTGTACTATTCGGCTTCGCCGGACTCGCGTTTTCTGGGGCTTGTGTCGTGGATGGAGTTGGTGCGCTCTCTGTAAATTCCAGTTCTTGTGCCTTTCCAACTGCCGACATTGACATTCCAGGCTCCTCCCGTTCTATTATAGCTTGGTCCTTCTCAACCACGCCATTTGGCTCCAGACTGGCTGGATCCTCCTCAACCGCAGAGACGACCTTCTCGGTATGCTCGCTCTCTTTATTCCTGATCGGTAAATCATACTCTTGTCGTGCATGTCCATTGGTCTGCGCCTGATGTTCCGCAGAGTCGTTGTTGGATGCATCGACGCCGTTGGACTCTGCAACATTAGCGGGCGGCTCTTGCTCAACCTCGCCTCGCTGCTCTGCCGTCAGCGATGTCGACTGCATGTCATCTACGATGTCCTTTCCACCTTGAGGCACTTCTTGTTCGTTGCTATCTGACATTGTTCTTGATAGCTCGAAGCGAAGCAAAAACGTTGAGATCGACTTTGGTTATCCTTTTGAGTAGAGCTGCACTTTGTAGAATGATCAAGCTCTTTCTGATATTGAGATCTTTGGCTCTTCTGGAGTGTCCGTTGTATAAAGGAGTGTGTTGTGTACGAATGCCTTGAGCTATTCCTGCAATTTGGCCGTGCAAGCGAGTTCGAGCTGTACTTGGGCTCGTGAGCGACAGCAGCTATTTTCGCCAATGTAAAGCCAGGTGGTCGAGAATGAGGTCAGGTGGAGCTTAAAAATTGCCGATACTTTAAGAAGGCGCGTAAGCTTCGAGATCGTGCTACACAAGAGCTTGTGCTGCTTGTATTGTTTTATCACAATACGGCGTGTTTCTGATCTGGAGCAAAGGACGTACGAGTTGGGCGAAGGAGCAGAGGAGAGGAGTGAGCGAGCGAATAGCTACATATCAGATGATGTTTCAAACGCGGTACTTGGTACCTGCATACGCGAAGGAGTGGTCCGTGCTTCGAATTTCCTTGCGAGCCTCCTTTTAATGTATTGTAGCATATCTTGAACACAAGGATATAATTATGAACTATATATACGTGGTAGCGAATGGTCGTAAAGAGCGTCAAATCATATGTCGTAAAAACACGCTCCATTTATTCACCATGTTCAATCCCCCAATACCTCGCTGAACCCCAAAATCAATGGCTTCTTCAATCACGACCTGTCATGAGTTGGCATATCAAACGTCGTAATCTCAATGGATGGCAGAGGACCAAGAGTAGGTAGCCAGGGGTAGGAAGGCGGTGTTTCCCCAGGTGTACCTCTTGTCGCGACCCTTTCAGGCGTTCTGATATCCGGGCTCGTCATTTCAATATTGGTATACTGAGGCGGATCCACAACCCGTCCTGAGAGAGTCCTTGGAATCATTGAATCGGTCATGTCCTGCTCGTTCATGCGTGACGGCGCTCTCGAAGGTTGCGGTGTAAGTTCATCAATGCTACCTTCGTCATCAGACATGTCGTTCGAGGTGATTCGTAATGATGACTGAGAGATATTTCGAATGTGCCCAAAGAAACGTCTGCCAGGAGTTCGTGATCGACTTCGGCTGCTATCGCCAGTACCAGCCCTTGGTCTACCACCACTTCCCATACCCGCAGCTGCATCGAGAAGAGGAGCATTGTCAGAAGCTGCTGAATCAGCACGAACTCGACTTCCATCAAGTCGAGCAACTCCGACCTCAGCATACTGTACCGCTGCTGTCCTTGGAGCTCGGTTTCTTGCTTTGTGCTCACGAATCAGTGCGTCAACACTTCTCTGTCCCGTAGGATCATCGGCACTTCTCGGTGCTGCTGCTAGATCTCGAAGTGCTCGTAACGTTTCTTGATCTCCTGCTTCTTGTGCTTCTCTTCTAAGTCGAGCTCGCTCCTCTCGTGCAAGCCGTTCATCCCGGCGAGCCTGTCTTATCTGGAACAGGGACTCCATTTCTTCATCACGACGCTGTTCTATCTCTTCTTCGTCCTCAGGATACTCAACAATAGTATCTCCTGCTCTTTCTCCTGCTCGGCCCATAACAGATTCATTCGCTCGCGCTGTTGCTGTGTAAGATGGTAGAGTGATGGTGCTTCTCACACTAGCGTGTCTGTCCGGGGCTGCACCAGACGCCGGCTGTGAGGTGGAGAGATTGAGCTGCGAGGATGACATTTGCCCCGGTGTGATGGATCTTCTCTGCAAGGATGAGGAGTATCTCTTCTTCTTCTCCGATTTGGGCAACCAATTACGCCATTTGTCTTTCAAGTATGTTCCCGGTATGTATATGGGTTCGTCGTAGCGGACTCGAAGATACCGTAGCAGCAGAACGCCGAGTAGTCCAAGGCATAGGACAACTCCCAGCACGACAGCGACCTGTAAGTTGTCAGTAAATACTGTAGTACTGTTGAATAAGCTGTACATACAACAATCACTGCCTCTGTCTTGCCAGACATTCCTGCTGAACTTTGCTGCCGTCGTAGTATAACATGTTCCCTTGTGCTGGGGTGCAAGCCATCCTGGGTATGTGGCAATCCAATGAACATGCTGACGATGTTACTATACGAAAACAGACTTTCTCGAGTCCTTCCAGACGAGAACTGACACGGCGCTTATCGGGGATCAGTTTGTATGACGTTGGCAATTTGTAGGTGGCGCTGAGCAAGACAAGCGAACAACAAAGCTGTTAGATGTCTAAGGGATGGGGCAAGAATGGTGTTAAGACGAGACGAGACGACGAGGCAGGCGCTGTCGAAGATAACAAAGAGAAACAGAAACAGCGATCAAGCGCAGCCAAAACAAGGCCCAGGTACTCGAGTGCAGATCCTGACTAAGAATAGTCGCTGGCGAGGCCTTGCTCAGCCTCTCAGCTTTTTAGTGGGGCATGCATGTTTCAAGCGAGATCAATCACCTCGAGTGTTGCTCTGAAACACAGCATAAATGAAACAAACAGTGGATGGAGTACGACGTGTTGGTAATGGCCTATTGGTTGGGCTTTTATGGGCATACGTAGCACATGTCTACGTCTTCCTATTCTATCTTCATTTCTTCATAATTCGTCTTAATGTCTTCATAGCGCATACCCTGGCCATGCCTCTTGCTCATCTATAATTTCTCTTTCTTCTTCTGCCATCCCTCAAATATTCGAAAGCTGTCTTCGCTTCCACCACCTACAAGATCGTCCCAAAACCAAATGTAGTCTTGATACTCCTAACATAATACTCTCTCCAGTTCCTCCTCGTAACCTCCTCCTGCCCAACAGGCACACCCTTCCACTCCACCCTCATCACAGTAACGCCATCAACGTCATTCTGATCAAATTCAATTCCCAGGGTGGAGAAGTGTCCCTCAGGCCACTGCTTCAACCTCCACGTTTGTTTGATCTTGCTCGGCTGTACCAGCTCCGTGTATTCGCCGCTAACATTTCCGCCGAAAAGCTCGAACTTGGAGCCGACAGTTGAGCCTTCGAAGAGTTTGGGAGGAGCACGGGTGAATGCGGCAATACGTTGAGGATCCGTGAAGGTGGTGTAGAGTTCTGCAGCGGAGGTGCGAAATTCCTCGGTATCAGTTACGGTGGTTGTGTTAACAGAAGGACCTTTGCTGTTTGAGGATGTGGTAGTTGAGGAAGGTTTCTTGTTCTCGTCGGTTTTGTTGGAGATGGATGAGTTGGAGTATACACGAGCAGGCGTGAAATTTGCAGACGGATTCTCGCCGGCGCCATGTTGGATGTCTTTGCCGTGGTTGGCCACGAGTGCAGGAGCGAGTGTAGCTAGCTTCTTCCGAAGTTGTGGTGTGATTTTGGAGCGGACGAGGTCTTTGACTGGTTGCTTGCTACTGGACTCAGAGTATATGTCGATGTCGAAAACGAATTCGTCTTCTTCGGTGTCGTGGGCGACCTCGGGGACGGTGATGGTACCACTGACATCTTCTTCATCCTTTGTCTTGCCTGGAAGGAGCGGAGACACAAATGAGTTTTGAGGGCTTTGATTGTGGACTATTTGGATGGGCTATGATGTACATACCGCTGTATTCTAATTGAAGTTTTACGTCGAACAAGGTAATGACCTTTCCCTTGCGCTGACTGACGTCTACATCGCCGTCCATGCTCAATATTTTGTCAATCTGCGCCGACACTCCGTTGTCCTCTGCAGACACACCAATGAGTTCTTTGTCCAAGTATTCGCGTGCCCATCCTGATGTGTCCTTGTTGACCCAATGCCAGTTATTGGGGTTGTGCAAGACCATCTTGATCCGCTGATTATGTCGCAATTACGAAATAGTATGAAGGTATCTATTCAAAAGCGTGTCAGTAAGACCACTTGAGCTTGACGATATTCTCTTCCTCTTTAACACAACGAGGAACCAATGATGTTCAGAACATGGAGACGTAGCTCCTGCAAAACTAATCGGCATAGACGGACGAGTACAGTTGTCCTTGATACGATTGGTGCCAGCTTTTGTTTCAATCATATAATCTTTGATTCTTCTGTTGTGCGAGAGGTGATCAATTGACTTACCAATCGAGAGGTCTATTATCTGAGCGGTGACTAGATACAGGTAAGCAGTGTGGACGAGGTAGTTACGAGGCTGGGAGAAGAAATTCAATTATTGGTTGTTGTGTTGTTGTATATTGAGGTTTGAAGATGTGTAAAGTCTGGCTTTTCCTTGAGCTTCTCGAAGTTTCAATGGCGGCCGGCAAGTTCCGTAGGTCAGGGTCTATAACTCAATGGCTTGGCGGGGGAAAGGGTGACTTTCAAAAAAGGTGGCCGATGACAAGCACGACAAAGATGAGAAGAGATCTATACTCGATTGAAACTACATCTATATGAAGCCGGAAGATTGCAGATATGGTGGAGTGATCCAGTCATCCGCCTAATAACGTTCTCCATGAGCATCGACGTGTCGACAACAAATGGTGAACGAGATAGAGTAATCGACAACATGCAAGTGTTGCGAGAGCAAGAAAGCAATAGTGGCCTGACTTTGGTAGACTGTTAGCTGGATAGTCTCAACAAAGCGTAGGATTAGAAAAGGTGTAATGCGAGAAGATCAGAATTAACGCGTAGTCAATACGCATTTCATCAACGCCAACTTGTGACTATGTCGACCGTCGTGAGATGTAGGATAAATTCATCATAAAACATTGCAGTACAAGGGAACGCAAAGTAAAAGACGTACCATGAAGTTTCATATCGATGGTCCAGGTGTCCTAATTGATGAACAGAGAATAGACTGTAAGAACAAGATCAGCAATGCTCACCAAGTGTGAAATCATTGGAGGTAAAGATGCCTGTCTTCGATCAGACTTGAAGAACTGCTCGTCTTGGCTGCTAGGCAGCTTGGACATATGCTTGTCATTGTGTTTTGTGGTGATCATCATAGAAGGAAGGCGCGAGCTAAAGAGTGACTAACCTAGTATGTGTGATATGATCATGCAGCGTGGTCTTGTTGATGGAAGGACTATGCTACAGATAGATCATTAGCACTAAGTTCTTGTAACAAACATTCGGCATTCATGAAGAGAAGAGGACAAGCATTGATATCAGTAATGCATGAATGGAATTATAAGATTGTCTCTGCATGGAAAACTCCAATAAGACTCGTCATCTAAAAGGGGTATCATCATACAACGCGAGATGGGGAGGAACAGCACTGAAGGAATGAGATGCTTACCAAACTGTTCATGCTGATAAACACATCACTGTTGATAGCGTTAATTCGCATCGTAATTGAAAGTAGAGAAAGTTGCTCTGGTTCTGAACAAGCACAGATTAGCACTTGATTCTGACCTCACAGTCGTTCTTGGGACAGTGTAATGACAGAGCATATCAGTGGGTGAGGTTTTCTAGGCCTACCACAAAAGGGCATATCCATCAGGAACCAGCCACCTAAGGTGTACTGTCGGAGCCCAGTGCCATTCATCCTTATAGCTCTCAACCATATTTCAGCGAGAGTGGTGAACGTACCATAAATTTATCGTGGACGCAAGGGAACAAGCTGGCGATGGTCATATCAAGGTGCTTTCTGCAGATACTTGAAGCCAATTAGCTATGAACTTTTTTCATCTTCATATAGACTTTGCAAAGAAGCGCAAATTGGACAATTTTATCAGCAATAGCCGCAAAGATATCGTCAACGGTCCCGAAGGACCTAGGCCGGTAATTCCATTTAACGTATATTGAGTGCAATCATCATTTGAGTATGTCTATTTTACGCCTCCAATACAGAGAGGATTGTGCTAACCTTCGGGTTTAGTGGTCATGAAAAGTTGTTGCGAGACATTGTTTGCGACCTGACTGACGATATTGGTTAGCTGTTGCTCAGCTTGAACGATTGGAACAAATGATAATGCACGGTTGTGATGTTTCAGACTGACGTGCTTGCAAATGGCAGTTTCAATCCCCTTGAGGTCAAAGACTCTAGTTTATGCGGTTTGACAAATCATCAGGTGTAAGGATGGGCAGAGAGGGAATTAGAAATGACTTACGATGATGTCTTGCATGGTGCACAGCGCAGTACAAGAGTAAATGCTTGATGTTGTTGTTTGTAGAAGAAAATGTTCAGCAGAGTTTCAAGCTCACGATTTCGTTCAGGGTCCACTCGCGCTTGTTTCCGCAAGCTCGACCATATTGTCACGTGCTTGCCAACTGCTCGGTCTCCCTCTTCCCCTTCCCTGGCGTCTGTACTCTGTATTTGCGTACTCATGTTCTCAACAATACTGTCGCCGGCATGGTGGCCTCAATGCAATCGACCTCTCAGTCTCGACTACGGGCTTTACGCTAGTTAAGCCATTACCTTAACTACTACTTTCCCGAGATTAAAAGCATCTTAAAGCGAAACTCATTAGCTTCTTTATGGCGTTTTTTTAT
>Ga0160429_1000367_pt1 | contig 47513 bp, 59 predicted proteins | sample SolpanmetagenomR_FD_108199 | JGI IMG/M metagenome (GOLD analysis project Ga0160429, IMG submission 108199) | Solar panel surface microbial communities from Lawrence Berkeley National Laboratory, California, USA - R | ecosystem: Engineered > Built environment > Solar panel > Unclassified ... | reverse complement strand
CTGCAATCCAATGTTTCGACTACGTGGCAGCCCCGGGTGTTACTGTTCAGCACTTCGTCGGTCTCATCTACCAATACCGCCGCCAGCTCTATGACATGTCTGGAGGGGGCTCGGGTTGTCGTTTTGGATGTAAGTTCTCACTTACTTTACGTCCAACAGCGATTGACGTACTGCTAGATACACGGTTATGTGTGACTTTGTCGCTGCTGGCTACCTAGCAAATCAAAACGCGGCAGCCGATCTTTGGCCGCGTCTACTGTATCTCTATTCCCGGAGTGGTGAGTGGCGACAACTGCCGATGGTCCAGGGAGAATTTGTGAACGAATAAAGGTGGTGAAGTCGAGACGATCAGATCGAAGGCTATAAGCACATCCGGATACTCGTGTCGACGTTGAAGTACGAGTCGAGCAGTCTGTAGTGAGCCTTTATCCAGAGAATGCTTCTATTCCGCAGAACATACGTAATTGTTGAGCGGCCATTGTACTCGGTAACGTTAGTCCAGAAGTTGTGCCGCTGCTCGATTCCTAACCTTGCGGAAGCGCTCGCCTTGACGCAGTGACCTGCTGCCGGCCGCATCTTGAATGCTTCGGCGTGCACGGAGGGACGTCGCTTTGTATATGACTGATACGCAGCAACGTTACTGCGCCTGCGATGCAGGTCGGTCTAGAAAGAAGCTCAAAGGTCCGCGTCAACGTACAGCGAAGCAGCGGAAGTCGACCACTTCAACCTAGTCTACACTCTATCCACACTGATTGCGTCATTACATCGAACAGCCACATCCCAGGTTTTCGGATTCTAGCACGATGTTGAATGTAGGAATACACAAACGGGAGCGCTCTCGAGCTAGGAGAGTCCGTGCTCCTCTCGTACGTGCATCGACATCGAAGACTGTAGTCCCTGCTCCTCTCTCACGTGCATCCATATCGAAGACTGTATGCTGCTAGTCAGATTTTACAAGCTCATGGCTACCAATAGACATTGTACGATCCGACCGGCGTAAAGACCGGAACGGCAATGTTCAGTTTCGAGACTGCTCTTGTGGGACATTGTTGTCCGTCTTATCAAAGCATTCGTAGTGTGCGGTGACCTGTTATCAATCGATCCGCTTTCCGGGAGCGCCTCTAGTGCTTACGTTCCGCTTCGATGAGCACTAGGATGGATGGTAGACCTTTCCATTCTTCAAGACTTCACGACCAATCGTACCTCTGAGATCCGACGATCGGTTCGTAAGCGTCGTCACTCGGTGCTCCCAAAAGCCCGGACAGTACGCTCCACCGTCGCCAAGAAGTCTTCAACGCTGTATGCGGCGGGTCCTGCCTCCGTCCTCCTCCGTTTGTGCTGTCGCCGACTCTCAAAAGCATCCAGCAATTCCCGCATGTTGCGTTTGATCTGCTCGAAGTCTCGTCGGCACAGCCTCGGTGGTGTTTCGGCTTTGGGCATAGGGAACACCAGGACCTGCTGCTCCTTCACTAGATCCTGCAGTGTCGCCCAGAACACTGCGTTGCCTCTGTTTATGCAAAATGCTTGCCCACGAGTGTGTAGAGCTCGCACGCGCCGCTCGAAGTCGCCGTCTTCACGGGCGAACACTTCCAGCTCGTTGGTCAAAAAGGAGTACAGCACTCTGGACTCTGAGTTGAGTGTCTGCTCCCATCCTTGCGGTAGCCGCTTGTCAGTTTGTTCGACCTCACCAGTACCCTCGCTCATTGGGACACCGGCCGTGTCGAAATCGTTTGTATCTAGAGACCAAGTAGGAGAGCCGACGAGGGCGCGATAGCTTCTCTTGCGGTTCTCGCTTTGGGTCACGAAGAGGCCTGGCGAGCCTGCCAACGAGCTGGGAAGCGCCACCGTGGGCGCAGTGGTCTCAGCTGGTACCACGGCGCTCGACGCATGTCGGTGCGACGCATGAGGTGGCCCTCCGTAGATCCAGGTATGATAGCCGGACACGGGCGAGTACTGACTCTCGCTGACCCGGACGTTGGCCCGCGGCTCTTCGTGGCCTTCGATGCTGACTGCTTCGTCTGCTATGTCGGTTGCGTCCTGGTCGCGACCAGCACTGTCGACTTCCGTGCCCACCAGTTCCGATGATAGCCCAGATTCGTTCAACTGGCTAAGTGCATCGCCAAGGAAGCAGCGGAGGATGTCAATCTTGATAGCCGACGAAGTCGCGTATCTCTTGCGCAGTCCCGACTTCGCGAAAAGGCAATCGAGGTACAGCGATTTGCGGTCAGTGGCGTGCGAGAGAGTGCGGGGACGGCCAGACCGGTGCCCGATCGGTTGCTCGACTTCGTTGGTAGAGAAGGAAACGACATCTCTGCGCTCGGTTTGTTTGCGTAGCTCCCGTAGGCTATCACTGAAGCGTGTGGCATGAGCCGAGTACCTTTCGCGCACCTCGTTATCGATCTCTGGTGCCACTTCCTCCTGGAGCCGCTCCGTCATCAGTCTGTATGGATCTCGACTGATCAACGCATCGATCTCCTTCGACGCGAACCCCAGCCTCTGAGCACGTTTGGCGAACTCGTACAAGAAGACCTCGTTTTCCCGCACACCAGCCTCCAACTTCGCAGCTTTCTTCGGAGAAATCCCCGTCAACTCGGGAAAGTCTCGCATGGCACTCAACCACAGCTGCACTGTGATGCAGATGAACCGAGTCTCCTCAGACCCTTGCAAGCGCACGTCACCCTTGGTAGTCTCAAGGATGATGTCGGGGAGAGAGACACCCTTGGGGACATACATGTTCCTCAGGCACGTGCGGATTGAGTCCTTTGACTTTGGGGGCATGAGCCTTCTCAACGCGCACACGAGCGCTTCGAGATACAGCGTGTCATCAGCAGAGGTTCCGATGGTCACGATTCGTCCCTCCGTTGAGAGCAACGCGTTGCGGATTCGAACCCGCGACGCAGCGTCGGTAACGTGCGGGAAAAGCGTTCCGTCTTGCATCCCTCGCTTGATCAACTCGTAGTCGTGTTGCGAGAACTCTGGCGTCAGCGCTTCGATGGCTCGTACGGTGGTATAGTCCAGCAACGACGGGTCCATGCCGGCCATGATGCGTGACCACTGGTGGAGGACACGTGCAAGATAGCAAACATACTCCTTTCGAGAGTGAGCTTCGAACCACAGCGCGTCCCACTCGATACGTCACACTTACCTCTCCGCATTTGAGATTGTTGGCCCTGTGCAGCGGTAGAATCACGCCCTTCCACAGACCGTCGTAAGGCACTAGTTGATCATACGACGACGCCACCAGTGGCATGTTCCTCTCGAGAGCCCTGAGATCCTTGAGTTGTTCAGCAGAGAACTGGCCGAGTAGTTCCTGAAGCGAGTAGTGGTCGTCCTTCAACAAGCGAATCTGACGGTACAGCTCGCCAGTCGTCGGCTTCTTCCTGCTCGAGTGATCTTTTCGAAGGTGAAGTTGAAGCGAGGTCGGCGCGTCTGGGAAGTTAGCGGATCGGCAGTCTGACGTTAGCTGGTAAGACCCACCGGCGTCGTAAAACCCAACGACCCACCACCGGTCGAGCGCGGCATAGAAAGATTTCGCAGCCTCGACGCGGTGGAGTCCCTCCCCGCAAACAACCTGAAGGCCTTCCGGGAGTTGCAGGATCGGAGGTTCAGAGAGTGAGGCAAGCTCAGAGACGGTCAACGACGCCTGCTGCAAAGCGTCGGCCAGGATCGATGGACTTATGAATGCTCTGATTCGGTGCTCTGGGTACAGGCGTTGGCAGCCTTCTCGTTCAAAAACCGTCCGTAGTCGAGTGACATTGCTCTCGTCGACGCTCCGCTTGTTGTTCGAGGCCAGGTCGTGGAAGGCCAGTTGATGGAACCTGATCTTTGCGTTCCCCAGAAAGTGTGTCTGCGCAAGCTGCAGGATGTCTTGGCGGTCGTGGTGCATGGTCGTATAGTCGCATATCTTCGTGGGGGAGGGACAAGAGAGAGAAGTATGCACACGACTTGCGAATGGATATCGCGCCAGCCTGCAAAAATAGATCCTTGTCGGCGTTCGTACCTTTCAACGTGCACGAGTCGCTACGCAAGTCACACGTGTGTGCGGGGAAGGTCTATGTAGACGCCATCCGTGCAATGGAGATCGCAGACAGGAACGACGGGCAGGAATGATGGACAGAGATGACGGGCAGGAATGATGGACAGGTATAGGACTGTGGTGGGCCCCATAGCTGAGTCCTTTGCAGCGCTCATCAGGTTTTGAAAACATACGACCTTGTCTTAGGCAGTGGAAGCGCCACAGCGTCAGGGCTGGGCAGCATGGACGAGTCTCGATTCTTCAGCTATCGGAGCCTCGTAAGGGAAGGAAAGGACGGAACGAAAGCGATGCTTCTCGCAAAGCACGGTGAGGAAAGGCCACTCCGATCACACTGCGCGCTAGATCGGAGGCCGGGCCATCCAATGATCCGGCTTCGACCGCATGAGGAGACCACGTCCTGGCCTCGCACGACCCAACATCAGAGCGGACGGCGAACAGCAGGCACCGGACAGCGGACAGGGCCAGCGTGATAAGCGCCGGACAGATCGACGAGCGAACATTGTTGCAAATTGCCGAGAAGCCTATCTCATGTCGCTACGGCCACCGGACCACTCGTGCCGAACAATCTCTGGATGCTAAACGCCGGCTGTAAAAACCCTTCCCTCAATTCCCCCAGTTCCCCCGGTTCCCCCATACCCCGTACTCTGTACCCCGTCCACCGCTCCGGACTTACGATCCTCCGACCTGTCCGACACCGCTTCCAACATCAATCCCGAGCAGCAGTACGACAAAGCCGGCGGCGCCAAGGCACGCAAGAAAGACCCCCCCAGTTCCCAAGCCGAGGGGCAGGACGTTCGCAGCGAGCCAGGACAAGGGCATGAGAATCGACAGCAGGACAACCATCGGATTGAAGGAGGTGGGGAGAGAGAGCCCAGTCGCGCCACACCCGCAGCATTGCGCCGAACTTTGAGCATGGAGCGGGTCGTGGAGGTGGATGACGACTTGGAAACTGTGGTTCAAGCGTGTCAGAAGCTGTCGGGCAATGGTCAAGAGGTGTGCTGGATTACACTTGGCCGTTGACCTCGAGCACCTCCAAGTAGAGGCTTCGGTAAGGCGTTGTACCGCAGCGGTCCTCACTGTAGCAGCACGCTGCACTGCAGCACTCGGTGTCCGTGTCTTCATCCTCCGCCGTCCAGTCGCGGCTCTCGTGGCCCCTTGACCGCCGCCCGGAAAGTCCATTGGGGATGCTCGAGTCATCTGGAGTAGCTTGAGGAGCCTGTTGCAATGGTAGGGGGGAAGAGCAAGGGAAAGAGGTAGAGGGAGGAAGAGCAATGGGAAGAGGGCGAGGGAGGGGCAGTCGATCTTTTTTGTACAACCCAGCGGGGCTACGTCGGCGGCCGCCAGCTCACAAGCCTTCGAGACCGGACGAGGTCTCTGCTGCGCCGTGTTTGCCAACTGCGCGCGACATGCCGTCGCTGTGAAGCCTTGCTGTCCACTCACCAGTTCCCGGGATGGCCGAGCAGCTTCTAGAGGTCCGGTCGATCGAGCAAAGGCTTGAGCTGCGCCGAGGTGCACGCCGCACGTATGCGCAAGTCAAGCGCTTAGAACCTCGGGCGCCGCGTAATTAGAACTCTGGCCCCCGTACGGTGCGTCCAGGGAACGAGTGGGCATGATGGCAGGGGAGTGCTTGGTGCGCCGGATGGAAAGAGTGGCATGGGATGCACGGTGGGCGTTGCGAACACTGCAAGCCTACGAGAGGCGGAGCATGAAGGTGCATGGAGCCGTCGTTCCAGTAGGGGTGAGGGAAAGACGAGACTCACGGCGAGGGCTCATGGCGACCGTGACGGCGAGAACTCGAAACACTGCCTTGTTAGGACTGAACGCTGGACACGGCAAAAGGCCGGACCGCGTCGTGATCCGGGCTCCTACAGAAACAGTCATCGGTCGGGCAGCCTCCCAGCAGCTGGGCCCTGCGAAAAGAAGGACATTTATCGGAAGCCTCAACTATCACTCCGGCTTGGTCATCACGACAACACGATCGCGTGTGGGCTGGGGCTTGATGTGCGGAGCCAGGACTGCGCAGAGCCGCGTGGATGCACTTGGTGTCCTAGCCGGACGACGGCCTGAGGGTGTTGAAGGCGCTCCCTTGCGCAGAGCTGCAGGGCGGGACGCGCAGTTCACTCTCCCGTGCAGCTCTGACGAGCGGAGTTGGAATGGTATGATAACGTCAAGAACATCATTGCTAGCTAGAGGGAACGTCACGCGTCGTGATGAATCTGCAACGGATTCGTCTATTCTCGCCCTAAAATACTCGCTACGGACGCGTTGTGAAAGAGGGAGATGGATGTCTGCGGCAGACGGTGGGGTCATGAACGGGAGCGATGGCGTCGTTGCGCGCGCCTCTTCCGTTTCCTCTCCTTGTGCATGCCACGCATCGGGCCCAGCAGCCTCAATTGATCGTCAGCCGGATGAAAGGTTGTATCGTAGACTCTGCTGGCGAGTCTGTTGTCGTGTCTCTGCACCGCCCTTCGCCCCAAGACTTCCCCTGTCAGTCCGTCGCCGCTTGGGCCAGAAGCCCACCCCCTCCACCGACGACTTGGCGGATCGTGCGACAGGACGTCTGAAGCCGACGCCGACGCCGACGACGACGACGAGGGTCTCGTGTCACTGCCGTCAGTCAGGCCGATGGTCGAGGGGGTATCGGCACCGTGCTCCGAACTACACGTCACGTGATCGTCGTCGTCCTCCAGTGTCAGGTCCACGACCACCCGCGTGACATGTCTGGGCGTCACGTCGACGACCGACGGACAGTTGACTCTGCAGACCGCTTCGCCGGCGGTTGGGACTCCAGCTGCAGGAGGAGGGGCGGAGGGCGTCGAAATAGGCCTGTATCGATCCTCTCCCTCTCCGTCCGGGTTCCACGTCGAAACCCAGTCCAAGCCCCCCAGTCGCAGGTGGGAGAGCACGGCCTGATGCAGGTCTGCGAGTTGGACCGAAGGAAGCTTTCCCGGAGGCAGGCACTTCGGTAGCAGATGCCGCATGCCTTTCCCAGCTTGCAACGTGACGAGCAGGCGATGGGCGTTACGGGCATTGATACGGGGTCCTAGCCTCTGCCGGTCCTGGGGAAAGCGCTGCATCTGCAGCTGGTAGAGCACGACCTTGACACGCTTGATGAGGGCGTCGATGGTGGGGCGCGGGTAGCTGTTCGGATCGATGCCCATGAGATCCCAGCAGTCCAGATCCTCGAGGTACGGGTGACCACGGAATCCGACCATTGTCGCACAGATGGGAAGGTTGTCGAGAAGGGATCGAGGGCGAGAGGCCAAGGCCCGGGGGTCGATCTCCTGTGATGAACACGGTCGAGCAAGGACGCTGGGGACGTGGAAGCACCTTATACGTTCCGCGCCAGGACACAGCGTCTCCTGCGCCGCCGTTCCAGCTCGACTCTTCGCCTGTGCGGCTTCGCGGTGCAGCTCTCTGAGCCAACCGTTGGGGCCCGCATGACGAGCTTCGGGACCAGCTGCGCGGGCGGCTAGAGTCCTTCGCCTTACGGCACAGCGGTCGTGCCTATCAACGCATCGCATCACACGCGAAGCTTTGCTACGCCAGGATGACGATGCGTACGGGGCACTTGGTGGGGAGGTATCGTCGGGCGCTGTCGAGCATGATGGCCTCGATCCCGGACAAGCGACGATGAGGGTCTGGGAGGGCGCAGCCGGCCGGCAGCGACGCTGCACAGAAGTGGCGGGCAATGTCCTTGGTTGCAAAGACAAAGGAGTTGCGCATCGAAGCACACGTGAGACCGCATGGCGCGAGCGGAGTTGTCGCATGCAACTGCGTCCGAGAGGAGGAACAGCTTTGAGGACGGCAGGCCTGCGACGTGCGCTGGAGCGGATGCTTGACTGGCAGGGCAACGCGAACGTGAGCGAAGGCTCGTGCCCCTCACACCGAGCACGTACAAAAAGCTCAAGTTGCGACTTGCGAGCTTGCTCGGGGCGAGGCTGCCGGTTACAGATCGTGGTGCTATGGAACGCGCCGCCTTACCGCTGCTGTCCGTCGGTGCCCAGAGAGCCTCTGTGCACGAGTTGCCGTGTCCGCAAAGCGGCTTGTGGTCAGACTTGTGATCGGGCTGTTAATCGGCTTTGCGACCGGCTTTGTAGTACGACGCCGGCCCGCATCGCAGCTTTGTCGACAGACGGCGAGGATGGCTCTTGACGCTGCGTTCTCCCAACGCGATCGTGGTCGAGCTAGGCAAGCTGAAGCCCTCGGCCTTGCCGAAGAGATGATAGCACGGCATCTGCTCTTGCCCTTTCGCCACTCACGCTTTCGTACAAGAGACACGCGGAGTGGCAATACCTGTCTCGACATGGTGCAGATAAAGCGACTACCTCTTGTCGGGCGCGGCGCGGTAATAGCCTCGCCTCCGGCACAACGAGGAGGGTTCGTTCAGAGCTCCGTCAGTGGTAGGGATATGATCCCACCACCCTCACACCTGTAGCGACATGAGAGTTATCCAGTGGCATCGTGCAGTGCGAGTCATGTTCCTTGGGCTCACGCGCATAGATGCTTTCCAGTCGAGCACGTAGTGGAGATGTGTTGCTTCGTCGGAGTTGAAGACGAGAGCTGCTAGGCTTGAAGCGTTTTCGAGCACGAGCGCTCCTGATCAAGACGCATCAACTACAAGACGCTGATAAGCCAAGTCAGGTACGCATACAACGGAGGCCCATGTCTCTTTTGCGCCACTCACTCAGTCGAGCCTGGCCTCGTCTAAGAAGCGTAGGTGTCGGTCTACGCTCGTCAGCTGCCTCGCGATCTGAGTGGGAGACAGCTTGTCCGTATCGTTCTGCAGTATATCAAGTCTTTTCGCGTTCAGTGATACGATGGCCTGCGCCGTTTGCAGCTCCATTTCCCGCAGTTTCAGCAATCTCCTCCTTTCTGCAATCTCGCTGACCAACGCTTGTAGCCCTGGCTTTCTGTTAGTCGCATTTGCATTCGCATTCGAGGGAGCTCGTCGGCCTGACTGTTGTATTGCACCACCGCGGACGGGAAGACACTCGGTCCCGAGCCCAGGGATGAGCGCTGGCTCGGTCGAGCACCACTAGCGGCTGCCGTAGCGCGACGGCGGGCGTCATCTTGTGCTGCGCTCATCCCTGACCTCTTCGACGTACGGGCTGCTCGTAGTGCGCCTGCACGCTCGGCCTGTTCACGTGGTGTCAGGCACGGCTTGCATTGCCGCAACGGCCGTCACTGAGGACGGAGGATGGGGACAGCATACCTTGGTCTGAGTCCTCGTGCGGACCGACGTGCATGCTCTTTCGCGCGGTCTCTGTAAACTCGTCGATGATACGTCTGGAGCGTCGGGAAGAACCCGGAATGCCGATGAGGCACTTACGATAGGTTGCTCCATGCCTCAAAACCCCCAAAGAGAGCACGGAGGCGGCAGGAGGACTCTGACGCGGAAGGCACTGGTCCGATGGACGGAGAAGTCTGGCGGACACCGCCAACTTATGCAGTAGCCGGCCTGCTGGTTCCGCGCCTGGATGCGTCAGCTGTGCGCGGTGCTTCGCCGGGACGGGGCAGTGACGACCGGTGGGCATGCCGTCACAACCTGTTCTGAGGTGGCAAAGCCGTGCACGGCGCCTTCGCTGGGGCTATGGTGAACCTCCCACCAAGTCTAGCACACCTGATGAAACCCACTGGACGCAAGGAGGGTTCCGGTTGCCCACGCATGCTCCCAACGGTATTGGAATACGACATGATCAGCCTTGCCGGTCTAGACATTCAGACTGCACCAACGATAGGCTTCGAAAGCACCGCTCCTGGACGGCAAAGGCGACCGCAAGTGAACTGTGTACAGATGTGTGCAGGAAGACAACGAAGATGACAGAGATTGGCAGCTGATCGAAGACGGTCAAACCAAAGGAAGCAAAGGAGCAGCGAGCCCCTCAGAGGCGACTCGTGCTTGGTTCAGTACACGTCCGAGCGCAGTTTGGCAGAACGGACTTCCAGCGCTAGCTACTGCACCTGCTCGAAGTTGTGGCGATGCGGGAACGTCAACACGCGTTGCTACACGTGTCGCCAGGTGGGAGACAGTCTCGCCTTGACCTCTGCTGAAGTCCAGTCTTCCCAGGGCTGTAGCTGTACACGCAGATCAATGTGCGCCAACAGACAAGGCAGGAAACGATCGTTGACCGATGCAGGCACGAAGGGCGTCTAGGTGGATCGTTGGGCTGGGGAAGTCAGAAACATGCATGCATGATGCATGCTTCGGGGCAGGGAACACTTTTCTCGCAGCTTGCAGAGGTATGAAGAACCCGCGACGAATGTGGGCTACGGTTTGCAATCGCGTCAAATAGTCTATCCTTGTCTAACTACAGGACCACCCGAAGACTGTCTGGGCCCGACCGACGTCTCCTCTCTATACCAGCTCCTCTTCGGCGTCGACCAAGCTCAGGACAAGTTCGAGCTGTGCCGCCAACTCCGTGGGACTCATGACAGTCACGTGATCGTTGATCACTCGAAGATGTGTCGCGATGCACGTTCGCAATATGCACTTTAAATGAACAGTCATCTCCTTGAGCCAAGGCCTGACGGCGCGGAATCTGGCGTGTACAGCCGTGGCTGGGTCGGTCTCGGGCATCTTCCTCCTCCGGATGCTTTCGTTATATGCAATCGTCACTCTGTTCAAGTATTCTGTCGGTCCGTCGATGTCTTCGCACACGCCCTTCCTCAAGCCGGGTTCGGAACCTGTGGCAGTCAGTGGTCGCCAAACCTAACCTGCTTAGCAGAACACGTACCCTCTCCCAGTCCCGTGGGGTCTCGGGCTGGTTCACCCATGCCGGCCCTCTCGTCGGATCCGGGCTCAGGCTGCGCACCACCCGGCGGCTGTGGTCCTCCAGCAGTGCTGGGCGGTCCTCCTCGTGATGTACCACCAGCGCGATCGGCCTCTGCGGTCGTGCTGCATCCGTGACTTTCATGGCCACGGTGCAACGTTGGTGACGAGGGCATCTGGAGAGCCAGTCAGCATGGTTAAGGGTTCGCGTGGAGACGCAGCCCACCGGATCACCACCTCCCTCCAGGCGTGACGCTCCCAGCAATGGTCCACTCGTCGCGGACATACTGCTCCTGTTTGTTCTTTGATTCGTGACCCAATGCGCTTGTCTGGAAGAACGGTCAGGGTGCTGTCAACTTGGATCGGCTTCTGCACTTATATGTGCTGTTAGAGTCCTGCCTGGGCTCCCACCTGGGCTGTATCTTCCCGCCGTAGAGCTGTAGCAAAGGTCATCTGCAAGCTACGCCCCTCCTCGAGGCCGCTGGTCCACGACTCGAGCTAAGGGGACGCGCACATGACAGTTTGAGGCACGATGAGGCCTGCACGTACAGCACGCTTCGACCGACGATTGGCCGCAACGTCGAGATCTCGACCATGGACTCGTCACTTGTAACGAACGACCCTCACAGCTACCCGGTCCCTTTCGACTGCGACATCGCGCGCTTCCAACGACCGGTGGCCTCGCCCCACCGTAGTAGGCTGTATCCTGCTCCGACAGGACCCCGTTGGAAAGACTGTTCCATCCAGGCCGCTCGCGACGTGGCGTCTGAGTAGTCGCTTCGGTCGTGGGAAGACAAGGACGTCTTGTTGCAGGCGCTCCGGCTGCCTTGTCGATGAAGCCCGTTCTCCGACAGGCCTTTGGGCGACAGCGTGTCGGGCGCAGCATAGGATGCGGCCTCAGACGGAGGGAGTACTGTAACCTCGACTGGATGGCACAGGTCGTATCGTCTTAGGCTCGACCACGGGACCGCGGCGATTGTGGGAAGGGGAGAGAGCTGCCCGAGGCTGGTGAGCCGCTCGCAGGATTAGTCGAGACAAGGCGGCCCAACTAGCTCCTACCTCGCCCCGTCCTGGTCCTGCAGCATGGCGAGTCCTGGGTCACGAACCGAACACTCCCAGCCAGTCGATGGTCGTCCAAGACACCAGACCGCGCTACTGTGTCATCCCGAGGGTGCTCGCACAAGGGCTCACATGCGGCTCTTGCGGCGTGGTTGGGAGCGTGACCAGACAAGTGCGAAGGCGTGCATCCGTGACGTCTTTCACAGCCGACAGCGCCTGGTGACGCCGTCGTGGAAGGCGTCTGAGCCCAAGCCTTGCCTCCAGGGGTCGTTTCTTACCTGTCCGACCTCCTCGACTTCTCGGTTGCGCCTCCGCTATCCACAAGGCGTGACGGCCGAAAGATCGCGCGAGCAACCTCTGGACGCGTCAGCGAAGGAAGCCTGCTTCACTTTCGCCCTCGCTTTGTCCGTGCCGGCCCATGGCCCCGAAGCAGGACCGTTTCTGTGCTGGCGGGGCTTCGATCAACACAAGCGGAGTAGGCCACGGACACTGCCACGGAGCAGCAAGCCAAAGAAGTCTGATTGGCAACCATGAACGTGCACCCTGTCCCCTCTCGCGCCTTCTCCCGGCTGCATCGGGTAGCTACCGTGCCGCAAGGGTGAGGTATATATGGCGAGCATCTTGCCTCTCCTCTGTGTGCGGGCGCTACAGCACGCTCTTCCAGTCTCTCCAGTACCTTTCCGGCGCGGTACCAGACTCCTCTTGCACCCAACCATTCACAACTTTGTCGAAGATCGATCTACTCCCGTCGAGTATAGTAACGTCAGTTGGCTCGCACAAGCACCGATGGACGACAGCGGCATCGGCGAGATGGGAAGGGAAAACCCTCGGAGGTGAGTGAGAGCTTCTAGCCAGGACAAAAACTCCGACGCTGATCCTGCCCGCGCAGAACCTGGAAGGCCTTGACAGCTTCCGTTGGCTTCGGCTCGCTCTGCGTCGTTCTCGCGATGCTGTCGGTCTCTGGTCTTATGGAGCTGTGGGGGAGGAGCGAGAGACCGGCAGATTCGCACCTTGCAACGCTTTGGCTCTACATCATTCTGCAGCTGCCGATCAACTACGAGTATCAGTCTGGCCGCATCGTGTTCCGTACAGGAAAGAGCCGAGTCCGGTGAATGTGCCGGAGAGTCATCTGCCACCATGTTTCCAGAGGTAGACATCAATGTAGTCTTGGTCGACCGTGTCCATCCCGAAAAGTGCCTCTTGTTTTCACTTGCTTGCTGTGCCATCCGCGATATCGTGCCGCTGTGAAGGTTTCAGGCTGCCTAGAGTGGGCAGGCCGAAGTAGTTGACCGTTGCCGTCGGTGGCTGTGAATCTCAACAAGGTGTCGATACGCCTTCGCTAACCATCTTACGGTGACGAGGTGTGCCTACATATGCTGAGGTGCAGGAGTGCTGTCGCTCGACGGCTGAGGAATCCTCTCCAACCGCGCTTCCATAGTGTCCCTTTTGCCGTTATCTGCTGTTGTTCGAGCACAGCAAGTCGATGTCAGTAGGGTTTCCGGCGCTCATATTGGAGGGGTGGCTGTGGGTTGAACAAAGAGGAACAGGGACAAGAAGATGCAGCTTTTGGTCCCCTTCGTTCAGCCGTCCGCACACGCCTACTACGGTGATACAACGGCTGGAAAGCACTCTACACCGCAAAGGATTCCACACCCATCAACGAACAGGCCAACATTGTCCAATGAGTTCAAGACGGGAAGCAGATACCTTGAGTGGCTCAAGAGAAGGAGGCAAAAGTGCTGCATCTTCCAGACGGTAGCCTTGATACATGTGCGTTCGAGGCTTGTGTGAGGCTTGCGCCTCTGTCTCCTGGGATGATCTTAGCTCGTTCCGTCCAAAAACTTTCGTCACCGTTCCTTCGTTCCTCTTCGATCTTAGCTAACATGTGGCAGGGCTACAATGATCCTGTCGGTGCACTTCCGTTACGTGTTCTAGATGTTATGATTCCTCAATCGTCAACATTCACCCACACGCGCTTGGATTCGGTAACCGGTCCCTGCAATCAAGCCACAACATGACGTATACATCAGTGACCAGTAGGAGGGCAAGGAACCGCAGATAAGAGACGGGGCATTCTATTACAGGAGTCCAACGGAAGTGCCACAACGACCCCACCAGTCACACCTAACCTTGGTTAATCGGATCCACGTCACACGCATCGGAAGTGTAGAGCATAGATGACTAGGTCTAACGACTGGGTTCGACGAATACAAATGGAACACTAAACTAATGACCGGCCAATTTACTACACTCGCTCGCAGTGTTCGGGAACCTCTAAGCGTCCGTAAGAGTTAAAATAGATCGGAAGGGTGACAGAATACTATTTGCCAGCCTGTCGTCTGTCATACTGCTTGCATAACTGCTCTGGTTGGATTCAGTATTGCCCGAGTGCTTTGGACATTGTTCGAATTGTTGCCGACTCATTGATACAATGGAATATTTCGGATCTTGCGGAAGCTGGCCTTTCTGTACGACCCAAACCCACTCATCATCTCCTTTGCGCTCCATTTCAAGGCAGCCGACGATCGGCAAAGGTCGAAGACGATGGAGGACAAGCCTTAAGACTGGCGTAAGGCTACTGTAAGAGAGCATCGCGTACACCTGGTATAGTCAGCTTGGCGCGTATTCCATCACTGACGAAGACTCACGGGTATCTGCACTGGCGGCCCGGCGCCAGTTGTGCCAAGAACAAGGCACGCTCTGATGGCAGTACGGAGACCATCAAAGACCATGCTAAATAGTACTGCAGGCTGGCACCACCTCTTCGACACGCTCATGCCATAGATAGTTGCAACACCACCTACGATGTCCGAAGCTATCGCGCAGCTGATGTACCCTACCCACAACCGGGGTCGGAGGAAGTTCTGGTCTATCGACATGGATATCGTCAGGCCGAGAAGCGTAGCTGGAAGTGCGTAGAAGAGGTACGGCAACTTGGTCCGTTCGGGTGCAATAGCGGACAGGAAGGACTGCGCAGATGCTGACTAGCCAAGGACGGTCAGCTTGTAAGACACACAGAGCGAGGAGAGAGCATACCCGTGAGTAGAGCTCGAACACAGCACTCAGCTGGATCATCCATACATGAGGCAACTGAAAGTCCCACGCTGATGTCGTATCCGGAGGAGCCCGAAGCAGGAAGCTCAGCCACAGCACCTGGAACAATATCTGAAAGCCTAGCGAAGCGTGTCTGGCGAGACACTGCTTCCAGGTGATGGAGTTGAAGGTGGGTATCTCAACGGTCAAAGCTATGAGACAAACACTCAGAGCCACACAATACAGGGCAACGCAGAGGGCTGAGGCACCGGTAGTCATGATACATGGAAGGAGATAAGAGTTCCGGTGTGAAAGAAGGCGCCCGATCAGGCAGAAAGAACGGTGACGTGCATGAGGGATGCCTTCAGAAGCGAAACGCACCTGGGCCTGTATATGTATATGTCCGCTCTGACCTAGAGCGAGAAGAACGCCAGGTGGTGTTGGAATAGTCCACATTGGGAGACAGTCGCGTCAAAAAGCGCCATCTCGCCAAAGACGCCCACGTAGTTGGGGTCACCTCTGCCGAAGACCGTCAGGCGTGCCGTACATCGCCAATGGGATCCGAAGCATCTCTACGCCAGGCGGACGTTGAATGAGGACCATCACAACAACAAGGTCGACATCCTTGATAGAGCGAGGAAGCGGGACAAGTCTCCCGCGCACGGCTCTGCTTGCTCGCGATCGACTCAGCCCTCTGGGATTCAGGTCTGGTGGCTACACAAGGTGCTGACCGAGTGCGGCACCTCGGGACTGATGCCAAGGACAGTGACTCGAATCAGCTTCCTGCAGGCCACTTACTGTGTGGCTAACTTGCATGGCCAATGACCCGTGCTTCTCTTTGAGAGCTGCTCAATATTCCTCGCATCTCATTGGCTGGTACAAGCCCTAAGACACGGACTGCTTGACCGAGACTCATCTCCCAGCTATGGATCCTCAAGCCGATCCATCTTTGCTCCCCACGATCTACTCAATGACCACAGGCAAACGTGAACGGACTCCGAGCATACTTAATGCGCTTTTGACCATCAGAGATGCTAACGACAATGCACTCGCACAGTACCAAGAAGAAGTCGATCTATTGTTAGCTCGTCTTCAAAGCCTTGCTCCTATTATGAACCAAGAGAGGTAGGAAGGTTCGGAGCGAGTGGACGCTCAAGAACGATTCGTGATGATATAAGGTACTTGGTGTACGCGCTATCTCAGTGATGTTTGTAGAAGCTTGAAGGAAAAGATCACCACTATAGATACTAAGTGTTACGCTAGGCGTCTTCTTCTAGAACACTATGGATACTTATAGAAGCATATGCGTAGTTGCGTTGCATGCACTGGATACTTAGAGGCTCCTAGAACAGATCGACCCATAACGAATCAAGCGGGGTGCGGCTTTCTGGCCCAGAAGGTGCGCACATGCATGGTTGCCCGGACCTTTTGGCCGCAAATCTCGCTCCGCGCCTTAGCCAACAAAACCTGGGTTTCCTCGTTGTGCCAGTCCATCTCACGGGATGGCCTCCAGATAAACGCTGCCAGAGTTTCCAACCAGTACCCCTGTAGCTTCGTGGCCAACATCCTTCTCCTCTTCTTCTTTGGCCATGTACCAATCGGCCAAGCAGAGATACTCTCTTCGACGTTTTCAAAGCCTCTGTCAACAAGCATCATGGAAATCTTGTCCGTGATGGTGAGGTCAATGCCCAATCTCGAAGATCCCGCTATCACAATATCTAACCATGTCGTGAGCGCTGAAGTCTTTGCCCTTTCCGGGTCGTGGAATTGTAAAGGGAACTCAAACTCCTTGATCTCGAGATATCCTCCAGGCACAAGAGCTTCCCAAGCATGTCCAATGAAACGAATTGGATGGCGAAATCCGTGAAAAAGACGCACATGAATGTAATCAAATTTCTCGTTCCCCATGCCCAGTTCGTTCTCAGCATCGTCAACGAGAAACCAGCAGTTCGGGTGAGTCCAGTTCGGCATCACGTTGGGAGCTATATCGATTGCGGTGACCACCGCGCTGGGGTACTCTTCTGCGAGTGCGATTGCCCATTGTCCGGTGCCAGTTCCAACGTCGAGTACGTTTAGTAGTCCTTGGACTGGCGCTTTGTGCAAGCCGTCGGTGTCGATCAAGAGTGCGTGCTGAACATCCAATCGCTCCTGTTCCGGTTTGTCGTTCGGGAGCAGATAGCGGCCATTGATCCAGGGAGCGTGATAGGTCCGGCGGTTCTCCTCAACGTACTGCTCGGTTTCAGACAACACGGAGGCGTCGTCGTCTTCCGAAGACGAAAAAACGTCACCGAGAGCACTATCTCCATCCTCGTTTCCTTCGTGTGGATGCGTTGTTACTGGTGCCGACATTGTTGTGCGGTCCTTCAGGGAACGATCGAGAAGACACAAGCGGGGGTGTATCTCAAGCCTCCAGCATCCTATTTGTCCTCAAGATTTTCCTCAATCTTTGGTGGCCTCTTAGCCGCCACTCTCATTTGCCTCCTGCAGTGTACTTGTCGAGACCGATCCTCTGTTTTCCTAGCCTTCAATAATGGCACAAGTAGTGCTTGCGGTTTCGGTGGTAGTGGTGCTTTCTCTAAGATGGGTAGTTCGTCACTGAGACCGAGATCCGCATCGCTGAAAGAATAGCAAGGTTCTGATTTCCAGGTAGAGAATGATTTGCCCGAAGTCATTACCGGGCTGCTCCAGCTCGACCGTGTATTTGTTGAGCCAGAAGACGCCTTTGGAGGGGCGCTGCCGAACTTCGACGTTTGGCCGGAGCATGGCTGCACCTTTGCCGGACTTTCGTCTTTTGAGATGTCGATTGGATGAGAGGGTGTTTCCGGACTGATGACTTGAGCAAATGATTCACGAGACTGACTGAGCTGGGCAGAATTCCGGGACATGTCAAGACTGGATCCTCTCGATGGTGGAGCGGTTGATCCAAGCTTTGAACGACCATGGAGCTCGTTAAATAGGACTGCACTTATGAGGGCACACGGCAGACAGACCCGAGCATGCACACATGTCTGCTTCCTGCTGCGTCCGAAGCTTTGAGACGCCATCATTCAACCTATCATAGACAACGATCCGAGCTCGGCGCAGAACGAACTCTCAAGATCGATGCAAGAGCGCTAGCCATAGCAGAAGAGTTGAGTGCTTGCGCTAGAGCGATCAAGACACCATCAGAAGCTCGAAGGCTTCAGCCGAACATGATCCTGCAACAGCAAAAACGGGATGCCGACTCGGATGACCTTCCAACTCTAGTCTAAACGCAACTCAGGAGATACCCAGGTGCAAGAATCAGACACGAATGCCGCATTCTCCCTACTGACGGAGCACAGGAAGCAAAAAAAGGCGAGATCAACGTAGGACTCTGATTCAGGTGTTGTTTGGTTCCAACGCTCCAGAGCACCGTCCTTAGGAACGTACTTGGAAACTGGGATCCTTGATGTCGGCAGGTGGTGAGCCTCTGACGATGACAACGAACCGTGCGATGGCCCAGGTCGCTTCTGGCGCACTCGAGGATGCCAGTACGACCTGCTCTCGGCCACTCTCAGCTTGAGAAGCCCTAGTCTCCGTTGTCTTTGGTTGTAGCTAGCGGCCGTCAACGTGCGTTCAGCAAGGCGTGAAGTGGGGCGCTTCACCGCAGGGGAAGGAGGGGGAGCAATGAGCCCCGACTGTACGCTCTCGACCCCTGCATGCATTGTACAGCGGCAAGTGATGAGGGAGTGAGTGAGTGAGTGGAATGCAGATGCGCTGGTGAGGAAGGCAACCAGAGTAGGGCGCAGTAGATTCAGCCTTGCGGAACGCAAGATACATATACACGCAGAGTCATGCCTTTCGTTCCTCCGAAACCGTTTCTACAACGTCCTGATGGTTCAGGGCCAAACATCACCTTGGACGCTTCCACATGCACAAGCCACTCTTTCGTCTCAGCGATGGGCGCATTTCCAGCGCAGATCCCGCCCACCGCAGTGAAAAGAGAGCAGAGGGTTGCGTCAGGTCGTTCCGTCAGCCAGTCGGTACAGAGGTACACTGGCTGACACTCGTAGCGGGTGGGCGGGAGCCGTGCTTCCTGCACGACCTTGCTGCTTAGCGCGTTCAGATGGTGACAGGGGCGAGGAGATACAGCGGTGCTTCGATGTGGCTAGCGTGTGGACCCGCGGTCCACAGGCTAGCCATGTTCAGAGTGCTGGGCTCGATCCTCGCAGCGACGCCTTGCCGCACGTTCTCCAAACCAGACATCCCGCATCGAAAGTCCCCAAGCTCGACGTTAGAGGTGGATAGCTCACTTGACAATGATGCGGGACAAGCACGTGATCATGTCGAGGAGTATGATTTCGGCACCCGTGGACCCTTGTGCTCTACGGACAGCTTTGTTTCGATCTTACGATGTCCACCCCTCCACATGTAGCCTTGTTTCTCGAGCAGATTGGCAAGAACAACGCTAGATACATCCAGCATATCCGTATCGACTATCCTAAATGCTAACGCGTCGACCAATCTGAGTATGCCTTCCACAAGGACAGCGCTCGCATTCTCGCGAAACGCTTGCATTGTGTACCATCTGCCCGTTCTAGCGCATCCGCTTCATGCAGGAGTGGCTGGCGGAGAATGCAAGCATTTCGGCGAAGCGGGGCGGTACGGATCAATATTGGTCCGCTTCGCTTGATGTTACCGACTATATCGGCGTCAGAGGGACTGTTCAGATGGTACTGGCTCAAGACATTACGCGCACCAACCGTGAGCCGAGTGACCATGGGGTGGAGAATATCTTACGGGTCACGCAACTACTTGAGGCAAGCAACATATACTGCTGCCTCATCGGCATATCTGCACTCATCTTCTCCGGCACGGCTCGTGTCCGGGATGTTTGTGAGGAAAATTCTCTATATAAGAGTGCGATTAACGAGGAATGAGGACCGCGAACTCTGTGTGCCCGCTAAACAGCTGCAGGCTGCTGTGAGCCTCTCGACGTCTGGAGAACGGGTTATAGACTATCCAGCCATCGCACCCGGGGAGCATCGTCAACCGGGCTCCCTTGCGCATACTTATCACCGCTTCTCCGTACGCGATCGGGACTGCACTTCCATCCTCGTTCCATCCGACGACATACATCTAAGCTACAATCTTGTTATATCCGTTAGGAGAACATTGCTGGCCAGAATGATGTACTTGGGCTCGGAGATGGTCAACCTTGACTCGGCCACTTTGCTAGTGATCCAGCAGCGTTTGCTGTACTCGGTGCTTTTCGAACGCCGGTGAGAGCGAAGGTATGAGGCAGCGCGCTGTGGCAGTCGGTGACTCTTGCGCGCCATCGCCTTCGAACGTGTAGGCAACCGCTGCCAGCGTTGCGATGTGATCGGAGCTCAGCTGCAGGGCTCGTGTAGACGACTACTCACGTCTTGCATGACCGCCCGCGTACTGGCGCTCCTGCCATGCGTTTTCCGTTTGCCTTGCTTCAAGGATCGCCGTCCGCGCACCATGTTCCCATTCCTCCTGTGTCCTCTTCGTACGCTCTTTGATTCGATGGCGACTTCATTCAATCGAACTCACTGATCCCTTCATATCTTGCTGCTATTTGGAACATGTTGAGGCTTCCGATCTCCAAAATGTCCTCCCGAGTGCCTTCAGTCGGGTCCTTCCTGCCTTCCAAGGGCCGCCCCCACGACCGAACGAGGCTTCGGTGTTCCGACCAGGCAACCGGTTTGAGAGCGTTCTATCACAGACCGAACTTATAAAGCGTCCGTGTCTGCGATTTGGAGATGGAGTTGCCCAAGTTTTCTTCCTGAACGACCCCGACTTGACTACAAAGGCTAGTGGTCCGGTACCCGCTTGCCTCATCATCATTACTTTGAGTCAAAGATCGTGTAACACGTCCTCATTTCCATTGTAGCTACATCTCCGTTGACGACGTGCAGACTCTTCTCACGGATTCATAGTAACGTCAATCGATTGATCTCTCCTGCCAAGTAGTCAGCCGGCCTGCTCTCTAATCGCGCGTCTTCATGACGAAAAGCGCAACCTGCACTCACGGAGTATCGTTAGTTCGCCAGATGGATGCACCTGGAACAAAGAATGGGTTTGATACTTTCGGAAGTTCTTCGCGCTGGGCTTGTGTTAACAAAGTTCTAGGGTGCAAGACAAACCTGAAAAACCGCCACCAGGGAACCGACCAGCCAAGAAGCGGGCTGCATCGGACCATCATCCTGATGACCAGCGGAGCCTCTCACATGGACGTTCTGATGAAGCCCCCCGTTCCCACGGCACGGATTCTCGCAGTGTTGACCGCGAGTTCTTCCGCTCTCAGTCTGCCGGAGTGCCTCACAAGCCATCCCGCATAAGCTCCGCTTCCCTATCCGACTCTAGTGTTGCACCTCCGAATCACTCTCCATCTCCTCGCGCTCACCCTCACCATGGCAAGACACACAGAGCACCGTCCAAATGTCTTACCCCGAGCATGGACTCACCCGGTCGAACGCCACCACCAAACACCAGTAATTCACGGCATCGGCCAGGTCTGATTCCGATACCTCTTGATGCACGATACCCCGATTTACTACTTCAACCGGACTCACGGCCCATTTCTCAGGAGCAGCTTGCCGCTGAAGTAAAGTCTATCTACGAGGGGCTCACGATGGTAGAGACTAAATGCATTCACGTCGACAAAACGCTGTCCGCCGTCCTTCATGGCAAGCATTCTCACCATACTGATGATCACTGGCAAGCACTCATTGCGCTTCACCGGACATTGCTACACGAACACCATGACTTCTTTCTTGCGTCACAGCATCCATCCGCAAGTCTAGCTGTTCGACATCTACCGGCCAAGTACTCCATGCCGGCACGTATGTGGAAGCATGGTATCCACAGCTTCCTCGAACGCTTGAGGCATCGTTTACCCGATTCCTTGGAATACATGTTAGCCTTCATTCATCTTGCCTACCAGATGATGGGCCTCTTATATGAAACAGTGCCTTCTTTCGAGGATACTTGGATCGAATGCCTCGGGGACCTTGCCAGGTATCGAATGGCAATCGAGGATGAAGATTTACGTGACCGCGAAATCTGGGCAGGTGTAGCTCGGCTCTGGTACAGTAAAGCTGCAGACCGAAATCCTTTGGTTGGCAGGTTATCGCACCATTTGGCTATACTTGCCCGTCCCAACGCAGTTCAGCAGATGTATTTCTACTCGAAGTCTCTCACAAGCGTGTATCCCTTTATGGGTGCACGGGAGAGTATCATGACTCTCTTCGATCCTTTCCTAGGCAGGGTTCCGATGTCCAATACCTATGCGCACGTGGACACCCAATTCATTAGATTTCACGCCTCTCTATTCGTCGGTGAACATCGAGAGAATATCCACAAGCACATGAGAACTTTTCTGTCGGAACTAGACGGTCACGTTGAGCGCTTGTCGGTTAAAGCGAAGGAGCCTCTCGCACATTTTGCCATAGCTAATATTGCAGCACTTCACGGCTACGGTATCCAGGACCATCCTCTTCGCAGGCTTTTTGATTACCATATCAAGTACAATCAAGTGCACGCTCATGCCAAGCCACAGCCTAAGGACGAGCCCATGACTTCCGACTCGAAGAGTACCAGCTCAGAAGTCGAGCTCACTGAGATCCTGAAAACTTCCTCGGCGTCCTCGGAGCTGGCAGCTGAGTTCAATTGTGCTTGTTCGATGACCTTCCAGACACTCGCTATAGTTTGTGGGCGCACTAATGACGTCAATTGTCTCTCACATATCAATCTTCTCCTAACATTCCTTTTATCCCTCGCAACCCTTGATCGGGCTCATTCGGATCAATACTCCGACTCACCAGTCCGGACATACGTCGCATCCATTTTCCAAATGGTGCCTTGGGAAGAAGTAACGTTCTTTATGAACGTGTTGATAGAGTCATTCTATGCATATGGAGACTCGTCGTACGAGCACACAGGTCCTGCAGCACCCGAGCTTGGTGGTTCCGGGCCACTTCCTGAGGATTATTTCGCACGAGGTCAAGTGTGGAGTCAGTCGTCCTTCCCACAGGATTGGTTTGCGGATGAAAGGAGTCACGAGGAGCGCGCTGTGGAGCACGCTTCTACTGTGGATTGCCGAGTAAAGAGAGCTTTGTGGCTTCTCACTCGCCTTGCTCGTGTAATGTGCCATGAGCAATTGTTAGTTTGTAACACGCTAACATCGTCTCAGTTCCAAAGATGGATTCGATATGACCGAAAGAAAAAGAGGTTTGCGCTGCTGTACGGTCCAGACAGCTCTGCGGGTAGTCCTATAGTCAAAGCCGAAAACCTCAGAAGGACTCCTTCCAGCTCCCCGGATATGGAAATGCCTGATGTGAGAACTTCCGCCTACGCCTCGCGGAGCATCACACCGGGTCTGAAGAGTGAAGGTGGATCGGACGTGGTCCCATCTTCCACGTAGGAGGAAGATCGAAAGAGTCGTCCTCTACAGTGTAGGCGCCTACCTGTTCCGTTTCGTTTCGTCACCTCCCCCGTACTCCGCCCCGTTGATAAGCAAACTTCGCAGTGGCCGCCAATTCCAGCAGGCTCCCGCCAGAGATTCGCGATCACAGTGCCTTTTCACGTCCGGCCTTGTACTACACGAGTACGTATTCTCTCGCCGTTTCCAACGGACTCGTCCAGGCCACGCTGTTACATGGATAGCGTCCCTGCTTTCGGTGAGCTTTCCAGTATGCGCAGAGTGTAACGAGGTACTGCAAGGGACAATCCTTTCCGTCGATGCCAGTCGCACGAACGCTAGATGGAAATCTTGGTATCGAATACAGCGACGAGAGACTGGACTCACCTTGGTCCATTGTGGATCGAGGTCGGGGTCCTGTTGTTTTGGCCAGGTGGGGCCTGGCTGCCGTGGTCGGACGACAGAAACAATCGCCAGGAAGTGGCTTGTCACGTCTCACGCGAACAGGAACTTCAAGTTTTCTCTGAATGTTGTTCACCTCATTCAATGATCAAGAACCAGAGCGCATGTCACAAATACTATTGGGAACGCCAGGAGAGGCAAGTGGTCTTCCATTTGTGGCCAGCGGAAGACAATGATGTGTTTGCCGGAGACTTCATCGCCATCGACGCGGTATCGCTGCAGCATCTTAGACAAAGGAGTCTTCAAGGTGAAGAGGCGCGGAGTCCAAATTGTCCGCGATTTCATGTGTTCCTGGCGCGTTTGGGACCCTTCTCCATGTGAACGACTCTGAGTACGGCTCTTCATCCCCGTCCCGTCCTGAAGTGGTGACCCAGACACCAGAGGAGAACACTCAATTCTACAATGTCTTGAATCGGGATGAGGATGTGGTCCACTCTGAGGTGTCGAAGGCAGCGCATAGCCTTGCATGCCTCAGCCTCACGCCCTGCACCCCCTACAAGTCACGATGCAAGCATTCATTCTGGACGAACGTTGGAGTGGTAAGAGCGGCAGGTCGTCGGCGAATCCAGCCTTGAGCACAGCTAGTCGAGGTTGAAGTGCAGCCTCGCCGCTGGGGGCTGAGCGCAGTGCGAGCGGCTTCCTTACACCAGCCTTGACCTCTTCCCACCTTCTGCCACCGAAAGGCAGCGGCTCACTTACTCATTGCAACATGGCCGCCGCGTTTACCTTTAGGAACGCAAACCCTGGCTTCCAGACCGGCATCGTCAACGGGCCAGTCGATGCCGAGTTCCACCTCCCTCCTAGTAAGCTGCAAGGGACTTGACGCCGAACAGGCGCTAACGACGGGCCGTACCCAGACGACCAGAGACTCCACCTAAGCCGTCAGCCATGATACCGTTCCGTCGCGACGACGACTTTATCGAGCGAAGCGCGATCTTCGACCAGATCCTCCAGAGATGCGCCGTCCCCGGCTCGAGGACTGCGCTCGTCGGCCTTGGCGGCGTCGGGTAGGCATCAGGCCCTCCATCAGCGCCGACAGCTAACTGAGCGTCTCACGAAGCAAGTCGCAGCTCGCCATCGAATACGCCTATTGCATCCGAGAGCGGTCAGCTGACACGTGGGTTTTCTGGGTTCACGCGAGTAACGCAGCCCGATTCGAGCAGAGCTGCCGTGACGTTGCGGACTGCGTCAAGATTCCGAGGCGGCAGGACCCGAATGCCAACATACCCCAGCTGGTGCACGACTGGCTGCGCGACGGCAGGAGGGGACGGTGGATGCTGATACTTGAGAACGTCGATGACGCTGGGTTCCTGCTCGATGCTCGCGAAGTGGGTCAGAGCGGACGAGGGGGCGGCTTGGATGGCGGAGAGTCACGGCCGCTCGTGTCGTATCTTCCACAACGCGATGACGGATCGGTTCTCAAAAAACGCGGAGCACAAATGCGGCGCTGAAGCTAGTCGAACAGAGAGATCTTATCACGGTCGAACCGATGAGCCAGGCAGATGCGCTCACTCTCCTGAGCAAGAAGCTCGGGGAACATGACGACAGTGACAGCGCTGTGGAGCTAGTTGTGGCGCTCGAGTTCATGCCGCTTGCTATCGTGCAGGCTGCTGCCTACATCTCGCAAAGAGCGTCGCCATCGTTGGTACGACGGTATATCGACGCTTTCCGTAAGAGCGATCGCAAGAGAGCGAGTCTCCTCAAACTTGAAGGCGGGCATCTCCGTCGAGATGGAAGCTGCGTTCCATCAGGAGTCTCTGTGCAGAGTTTCCGATCAGGAAGTATGAGAACTGGGCCACGTGCCTGGCACTCTTTCCACCTGCGGAGTCGGCAGCGGAGCAGAAGCCAGAAGAGCAAGAGCCGTTGAAGGACTGGGCTGCGATAATGTACAGAGCTGTATGGTACGCATGGAGGATTGGAAGCGGGATCGAGGCGAAGCAAATGGCGGTGCAGGCGTTGAATAGTGTCATTACACATGCGAGAGTTTTACACCTTCCGATAGAGTTCATCCGGACAGTCATGGCTCCTTCGTAACCCGCCACAGAACTGCGCACACACTGTTACCCTTCTCCTTAAGACACATCTTTCGTGCCAGTGCTACACCTGCTACACAGCCGTTACTGTTGTTGCCCATAGAGTGATGCCGGTGGTCGACTCCGAGTTTGCACGACCCTTTCATTGTCAGCAACGGTATCTCAGAATTCATATAGATCAAACAAAGCCATGAGTCGTTTCCCGTGGCCATGTAGGGCGCCACGTCGAGATGCTGAATAACGACATAGCTGTTTCTTCAGCCATAAGCATGCGCTTGCCAACGATGCTTCTTTTTACATCGACTCCCTAACCACTATCTTTTCACCTTCCCTGCTCAGTTTCTCATGCAGCTCGCCGTGTTCGAGCCTTCTGAGCGCCCAGTAAGAGTCGTACTGTCCATGCCTCTCTGCAAATGGCGGAATTGGCCAAGGAGGCCCACAATTTGCTTGAGGGCGAACTTTGTGCGCGGATCAGACCTCGTTCTGCATAGTAATGCAGATACGTGCAGGATCTCCGAGGCAGGCGTTAGTTGGACGGCAGACCACTGTCCGATATGTGGTTGACGACATGGTGGGCAGCCCGGTAGACCTCGTGTAGACAACCTAGCAGGCAACGGGACAACTGCACATATATAAGGCTTCGCAGATGTCTCCTCAAAGTTACGATACAGCCGTGAGTCTTGTCTTGAATTCTGAGCCAGAGTTTGAATATCACAACAGCCGTTCCGCCTTGACGTAAGTCTAAACAGCCTTGACGATTTCCGCTCTAACGATGTAGAATGTGTACGTTCACCACTCACACGGTGGAAGTGAAGGATCAATCTGGGACTGTGGTCCAGCGAACGATCAAAAGAGGCGAGAAGATAAGAGACTGTGAACGCCAAAATTGTCCTACTTCTGATAAACACAAATCTACCTAGCTGTACTGTATGTTGTTGCGTTGTGATTCGCTAGCTGACAGCTGACAGCCTATAGCAGACGTACAAACCGCCCATCATCTGGTCGTTGATGTATGAGAGGATTGCAGTGTAGCGATACACACGGCAGGATAGGCTGGAATGATCGTTTGACTTGGCAAGGCGTGTTCAACACACGGACGGTTACAACTTCAATACGCTCGCTCTCGACTCGTTATGGAGTCTATAAAGATAGGCTCGCTACCTAGCTTGGCAAAGCCGCTTAAAGTGATGTCGCAAGCTCTTCTATCCCAACATCGTCAGCCAAGCCTCGTTTCGCTGGAAGTGGTCCGTCTAAGACGGCGCAAGAATCGAAATCGACCAAAACTGCTTCCTTGCTCGATGTTGTGAGGAACATGATATTGGATGCTTTGACGTCGTTGTGTGCAAGACGGATAGCGTGAAGATGATCGATAGCCCCTCGAATTTGCTCAAGGACGAGCGCCTTGTCAATTGAGCGACCGCTTCTTTTCCTTTCTTCAAGCGTCTCAGCGTATCGTTGAAAGCAAAGACCTACGATTCGACCGTCCCGAACATGACATCCAAGGTATTTGACAATGTTCGGATGAGGGTTTTGCAATAGGACTTCGCATACGCGAGCTTCTTGGAGGAGCAGACATGCAAGAGCGGGGGTGTTGTCGTAGGCAGTCAGACGAGGTCGCTTGATGAAGATGGTGGGGAGGATAGGCTCGTAACAGACAGTGAGATCTTCCTCAAGAAGCGGCCATATCTGCTCTGGAAGAATCATTTGGGGATTGAGGTTGTCGATGCTTTCAGTGTCGATCTTAGGCTTGCGCTCTTTGGACTCGCATATGAAGAAATCTCCGTCGCGTTCGAAGACAATTTTCGTACATAAAAAAGCTGGGGGGTCGCACTCCAGACTCCATTGCTGAGCTGTCCTCGTTGGCTGCATAGCGCCGGAAACGACCTGTTCGTGAAAGGACGATTTGTGAGTATGAGGATTTGACTGTAAGAACTTAGCCAAATCTCGCAACCCTGATTGAGCCGCAGCCCTCCTACTTTAGCATCCCACTTTCTAGCGTGATCCTGCGTTGTTCCTTGCTTCTTCGCTTCGTGATCAGATATGAGGCCGTGAAAGGATTCCTTGGTGTGAGTTGAGTCTCAGTGGAAGCGCATATCAAAGGTCATAGGTCCAGCTCATGTTCAAAGCACCATCTGAGCTGAACGACGAACCGATCGAGGGTGTTGAGCTGTGGCTGGTGATGTGGCGGCGATCGGCGATCCACACTAAGCGAGAATTCTTGACGTGCATCGCCGACGAGGGGCCAAGAGTTGGCTCTCGTATATTGAGGACTTTAGCGCAGGCGCCTCGTCGATGTTATCAGACGTCTATGTTTGTGTTGAAAGACTGTCCAGGAGGTGTAACTGACCGCCATTTCAGAAGACCGCCTCGAAACCGTCCCATCGTCGCGCAAGAGATTGTCCTTTTCACGAGTTCTTACTTTCACTTCGGAGACTGCTGAGCGGAAATGTCACTGGTCGCCAAGTTCTTCATCGCTGCCATTTCCTTTCTTCGACCGGCTAACGACGCTCTGTTCTTCCTGAAATTGCCGCAAATGGAGCACTCGTACGCGTCCTGATCATTGTTCCTTCGTCAAATTTGTCGTTTCCGTAGACACGTACTGTGACAATGCAAGCCATGCCTCTCGTCCATATCAAAGACACGCAACACTATCTTGCAGATGAAGAACTTCGGAAGATACGAAGAGGCTCTGGTTGTGGATGTAGTGAGTGGTCTGGTGCATGAATGACTACAATGAGAATGCCTTGTAGGTATACACTGCTAGACCGGCTTCTCGAGAATGAACATGTTCTACAACCAACCTACTCCCATCCGTACGGGTAGATGAACGGAAGGGAGACCGCGTGGTAGCTGACCATCTACTCTTGTACCTCTTCGTTCTTCACCAAGGGAGCCACTCCTTGCTGAAGGTACCTCTGTCTGCAAATCGACAACAGCTTACGATCTTACCCACGTTTGTAGTCGAAACTTCCATAGCAGGCCTCTTCGTTACATACAAGCCTACGATACCTTCCACTAGCGTCTCACCAGCAACGCCCTCCACAAGCTCAAGCTCTTCAGGCTTCGTCCCAGCCGGTCGGACTGTACCTGCAGCTGCCAGCACCATTCCTCTCGTCTCAAACGAAATTGTATCTTTACCCTTCGTCTTGACATCGTCGAACCAGATGATATAGCCTGTCGACGTGGTGGTGTCCCAGATCTTTGCCCCAGCAAGTCGGCGGGAAAGTCGACCTCTGGTCGAAGAGACTTATCCTGTCCCTTACGATGACTTCTCGGGCGAAGAACATGAGCCGGTCGAAGGAGGCTAGAATGGTATTGAGCACCTCGTCCGTGCAGGGATCTGGAGAACTGCTGTCGAGAGGTACCGGTAGCGTGATAGGAGACGCGGCCTCGTGCAGGCAAGTACCACCGAAGAAGCTACGCAGCGCGTGAGATCCAGCCACGGAGAGGACTGTCTCGACGGCGAGGCGCCGGTCGAGCGCAGCCTCGCATCAGCGGTTTCGAAGCACTCGAGGCGATCGAGCTCCCGGTCCAGTCGATTCGCCACGTTGTCGCCGGATCCGGAGCAAGGTAAGGAGACATTGGCGATGTCGCTGTCTGCCACCTTAACCGCGTGGCATGTACTACATACGCCGCCTGGGAAGAGACGCTGGCAGGGCACGTTCTCTCGGTACGGCAGAGGGGCCTTGTCGGAACGCGCCCGTGTCTCGCTCGAAAGACGTCCTCTACCATGGGAACTCATCCATCGATGCCGCTTCCTGAGGTGCTGCTTGATGTTGTCGACATTGACACGAGCGATGTAAGAGCAGGGAAGATTCATGTCCGCGCAGGAGGCATTGGATCCCGTCCGTGTCCGCGTCAGATGCGGCGAACATAGGCCGTCCGGGAGGGGCAGCAAGCGCTCGATGGAGCTATCGGGACGGCGGCGCAGAGCGTACGAGAAGACCGCTTCCAGGACGTTTCGGACCGCGCAGGCCACTGCAGACCTGCAGCTGGGCCTGTTGCTGTCGGTGAGGTGACGTGGCACATGATCCAGACATACGCCGAAGCTGGAACAGGTGAAGACCGCGAGCCGGGCTGGCGAACCGGACTCGCTCCGCTTCCGTGAGGACGGAGACAGAGGGTAAGCGTGGAAGAGAGCGACGTGATAAGCTATGGGGTCGTAGTGTTCGGGTCTGTGATTCCATTTACAAGCTTTGAATCAGCCGCACTGATCCCCTTACTCTCGTATTGAACGATACCAGGGAGGTTGACCAGGCTAAGCTGGGGTCGTAGAGGCCCTTTCATCTCAATGCTCAGGACGTCGTTCGCGAAGGCTCTTGAGCCTGTCGATGAAGCATCCATTCCCATGACAATCATGGCTTTGTCTATGATTCTATGGAGCTCTCCAAAGCTTGTTATTGATTCCTTCATGCTTTGATAAGCTCTTGTTCTTCTGTGGATCGTGAATGAGTTTACTGTGGCACGTTGGAGGACAATCGCAAAAGCGAAGCGTGTACAAAGATTGTCGTTCCGAGGGAAGGGGATTTCCGTGAGTGCTTCCAGGACGGAGCTTTTCCCGCCTGGCGGGTCTCCGCACACGACGAGCTGTGGGAGCGACAAGATGCTGTCAAGACTACAGTTACGAGCTTCGGCAACTGTGTTAAGGACGAGACGTTGTTCACCCCTTTGAAGTGCCTCGAGGGATGCAGTCGTCTCCAACTCCTTGGTTGAAAGCTTGAGTACTTCGTGAAAGGCATTATCTAAGATGGTGCACGTGTAAGCGGAGTCTAGCAGAAGGGCAGTTCCAAACTCTTACCTTGACCTCCACCATCGTGTATTTCGAGCTTGCTTCAAACGACAGGGGTCGCTTTCTCAGTCATCTTTGTGTTGAAAACGGGCGCGAGAGATAGAGGTATCTGTAGTGATTTCAGCAAGAAACAGAAGAGAACCCCCCCGCTAACCACCCAGACCATGCTGATGCATATGATGACTGATACGTGGATAGCGTTATGTTGAGTCGTGTTGGGCTTATAACCGGACTTTGGTCTGCTCAGCTTGTGTTGTTACTCTGCTGGAGTGCGATGCCGACTCTCAAGCCGATCACTAACAGCGTCTCTGACACAACTTTTGACCTTATCAGTTCTTAAAGATCTCGAGAATCCCATTCAAGATCCAAAGTCCGCAGAGCCTAACCTTCAGTCACTGTAAACTTTCTCGAGCAAGTCTCCTGCACCTAGTGCAGAACCTGTTGGCCAGGCAGGGCCGTGATGCTGTGTAACGCTGTGTAGGCACCAGCAGCTGAGAAAGTAAACACCGAAGTTCGAACACTTCACCGCTAGTTCATAGACTCTGCAACACTTGACTAATCGCTTAAACGGATTGTTGTCGTCTTGTATTGACATGTGCATCCATCACAAGTGCAACCGTATGCATGCTAAAGTCCGCCCTATTGGATCTGATCAGCTGACCGTACAGGTCAACCAAGCGGCAAAGCTCATAAGAGATCACACATTGACCAATGAAGTGTGCCCGCGTCACTCGGCTATGAGAGGAAGGGGCTGGCTGCGACCACCGCATGAGATCTGTCTGCCAAGGTGGCTCACGCGGTTACGATCCTATTCCTTATCTCCTGATCGATGTCATGCACTGCTTTGTGGATGATGCAACAGTGGACAAGAAACCATCAATACTTGTTCTGTCGAAAGAGACTGCTGAGATACACTTCACCTACCCTCTGCCTGACTGCTGCTTTATCCATCGGCTGTCTGCGGCCATCATGCAGTACCCTCCAGCTGATAAACGACGGGTTTATCTTGCCTGCAGAGCAATTTTTGCAGGGAACGACGCTCAATTGCGGAAGCAGAAGAAAATCCGAGAGCTCGTGGGTAGACATAGATCCCTTCTTGGGCCCTTGCTCAGTGACTTCGGTGCTGATAAGGTCCATGAGATCCTCCGGGTTCTGTTAGAAGGCCAGATATTTCAGTCAGAACTAAAAGCTAAGGTCGAGTTTCCCGAGCTTTTTGTCTCGTCTCCTGTTAGGGATGAGCAGCGCGCAGCATCAGAGAATGATGCAGCTCGTTCCGCTGCAGAGGCTCTGGAGGAAATCGAGTCGCTAGAAGGAAGAGACGAAGAAGTGGACATAGAGGAGGGTAGACAGCCTGAGCGGATACCGCGGGCGGCGGACCCTGCTACTAGTAAGCGCTGACTCCCGGGAAGAGTGTTACTAGACACTTACTGGCTCTTCAAGACCCATCTACATCCACCCGACCCGGCCACCTACCTTCCTTGTATCCCTCGTATCTTCCGTATCAGGTCCAGCACTTGATCTTCACCACTGTCCAGCGCGTACTTGAAGAATGTTGCTTTGACTTCGCTAGGCAGTGGCTGCCATCCGTACTCCAGGAGAACAAATGGGAATGTGCTGCCGCTGTAGAGCTGACCAAGTGGACACGACTCTTAGCTAAGCGAGCTCCGAAGCTTCCCACGCATGTAATAGAGCTAAGAGACTCTTCGCTGCATAAAATCCTCTCCTCCACGAATAACATCCGACACACGGCAGTCCATCGACTTCCGACAACCGCCCGAGGTATCGATCAATTGATCCAGCACGCTGTGAAACTAGCAATAGCTCTTCGAGATCCTCTACGCGCAGCCCAACTGGAAGAGCTTCATTCAGAAATCAAAAGCAAGATCAGAGCCTTGGAGCTCATCAAGAACACCATGGAAGACGATATGTGTCGCAAACTTCAAGAAACGCATCAACGACGTATTGATCTAGACATGGAAGAGAAGGAGTTCCTGGCAAAGATGTTAGACGAGGATTCCAGGAACAAGTCGTTGATTGGGCTTTTGCTTGAAGAATCTGCAGGGAAGATTTTCGATGAATACACCGGTGCACGAGTTGACTTCTCGGCGGATCAGGATGAACCTGAAGCGAACGCACAGGAAGAAGATGCGAATGTAGAAGCCGGCTGGGAGCCAGCAGTGGTCGACGATGTCTGAAGTCAATGCCTTCTAACGCGCGCTCTAGTGCTTCTGGTTCCCGCGCAGTCCCGCAAATGCGAGTAATCGGGTTCACACGTGCTGGTCTGTTACAAGGAAAGAAACCGCTGCAACATAAGCCTAGGCAAGCATAGATTATCGTAGTACTGTCATTCTAACTCATACAGAAATCCCTTTCCAGTGCTAACCACATTCGATTGATACTCCCTGACGAATGATCACTATCTGATGACCACCTAGGCCTGGACGTACTGAACCATTTGAATCGACGTCATCACCCGGTGTTGGGTGTCCGTCGTCGCTGATGTTGCGATCCTCGCGACGGGGACTTCGACGATGACGAGATGAACTTTGCCTTCTGCTAACTGCAGGAATACCATTGCTACCGTCACGACCGTCTCGACCGTCACGACCGTCTCGACCATCAATCCCGGATAGTCCTCGAGCCCCTTGATTTCCTGGAGGTCCTTGGGCACCTCGAGGACCTGGCAGACCCGATGGACCTTGAGCGCCAGGAGGACCTTGTCCACCTTGTCCACCCCGTGAACCCTGGGATCCAGGAGGGCCCTGCAGACCAGGGATGCCTTGTGGCCCTTGAGTGCCTTGTGACCCTTGAATGCCAGGAGGACCTGGAGGACCTGGAGGACCAGGAGGACCCGGAGGACCGTCACGGCCATCTCTACCATCAAGACCATTGCGGTCAACTCGGCCACTATGGAAAGTCATCGAGTTCTGGCAGAGTAGAAGAAGCAGGAATATCAGGAAAATCAGGAAAAGTCCAACGATGATTCCAGCAACAGAGGAAGTCGACGAAGAGTCCTGAGTTTCCGACCTCGTACCGAGAGCAATGGCCTTCATTGTTCGGATCAAAGGGAGAGACCGTGAACAAGAAAGTACACATCCAGAAGTCGAGAAGGTGTTGTGAAGGATAGAGTGATAGCACTGGCATCGAATGTTATGGTGATATCGACTGGAACTATGTCGAGGTAGTAGTTGATAGTGCAGCTTGGCTACGTCACGAGACTGCAGCTCAGTAATTCGAGCGCGTCCTTTACCGCAGTATTTCCAAGTTACGCCTTGTTGTTGGTCGCAGATAAGCCGGGAAGTCGTATGGATTATACTGACACCGTGAACGTGGACGTGTCGGAACCAATGGATCGTTCCCATTGTACGGTTGAGCCGCACAGGCTCACCCGCTACCGTGATCTGCGGCAATAAAGTTGTACCGCAATTGCACAAGCGCCGGGTCGGGTCGTTTCCCTAAATCATGGACCCTGGCCGATTGTAGATGTTGAACTGCAGATCTTAGAGTGGAATATAAATAGCCTGTGGGCTCGAGCTAAGCTGAGCTTGGCAGGGCACGTACCGTTCATCATTTTGCGTCAACGTTGTGGGCGGAAAACTTGGCCAACATTTATCAACTACAGCATTATTGCTACCGGTCCTATACGTGCTGCAAATCATCTATTCTTCTCTTTATACAGTCTACACCAAGCCAATGTTTTGTAAACTTCCTTAGTAACCGACCAAGCTTCATGAGCTAGCTGTAAGAGCGACCTTGTGTCTGAGGACGAGCGTTGCGAGTTTCGTTTTAGTTGGTTCTTATGAGTAGATCCCCTGCAGGTTGGATGATGACTATGGTAGGCAGTGACAATGTGAATGATAGACGCATGAGCTGCGTCTTCTCCTCAATCCACTCGCAGGTTAGAATGTGGGGTCAGACTGAACTACAGGTCGTCCCGACCGTTCCGAATCGATCTCAAGCTTGGTAGGCGCATAGCCTGCGATGATATCAGATGATTGACGGATGACATCCGATACATGATATCGAATGTCGGATGCTGGACGTAAGACGTAAGACAGAAGGGAAACCCTTCTTGTCCACACGATCTGTACTTGGAGAAACAGATACTGTATCGATGTGACTGGCCCTTTTTCTACATCTTTATCTCATCTTCTATACCTTACGGCTCCTAATACTTAGCTAGGAGTCTTCTCTTGTTGCTCTAGAGATTAGAGTCTGAACTCAGATGATGTAGTGCTGGTAGCGCTCCCATCTTAGCGGTGGTGGACATGAAAGCACTCAATCTCACATGGATCAGGGGAAAATGCGCGCGCGTCGCGCCAAGAACGACACACATTTCTTGCGACGCCTTTGCTTGAATAAAGTGCGTGCAGACCCAGCAGTGCGAGGCGGCCGAGAACATCAAGTGGACACTATCTTGTACTGTCACATCAATGGTTTGATCCAATTTCGTCCAAGTTCTTTCTCGGGAGAAAGATCCAGTAAAAACGTTCGAGTGATCGAGGAGACGCTGCGCCGGCTAAAGTTCGGCTGTCTTTTGCGACCAACGCCGTCAGCGGAAAACCTACGACCGAGTCTTTACCCCACACAAACAAAACCACTCATGTTCATCAACCACAGCACTATAACCTGTCCAGTTCAGGCGGCGAGTTCTCCTGCGTTTCTTCCCATATACCAGGCTCTCATACCTCACAGGTGTTCGAAGAGCTCCGCGCAGAACTCAAGTCGAAAGTCTCGCGTCTGCTTGAAGACTTCCCCGAGAGTTCCGAAGCGGTCTATGACGAGCTACAACGACTCTCCGAGTATGCCACTGCGCTGCAGGTTAACCAATTCATAGACAGCTCTGTACGAACCCCCACTCGGGATAGAGTAATCGAAGAACTCCACAGCCCTGGCCACAAGCGTCCTGCAAGCGATGCGGCGCAGGTGGATACTCTTCAAGATGCTCCGTAAGTCTCCAGACGGGTACATGCCTTTCATGAGATCTAGACGTTCGATACTAAGACTGGGGTTAGTACATCATCCCCATCTGGCCGAGCGAATACCTGGGAGGGCCACTATGCCACCTTACCTGGTCTAGAATCATCTGAGGGCGAGAAGCGACCTTCCATGATTCAGGAGACTTCTGAGGTTCAAGGACCAGCGGAGATACCGAGCAACGGAAGTCTTTCACGGAACGAACCCGCCATTACTTGCGAAGATCTGGCTGGCCATGAAGTGTCATCCGCCACGGAGGGAGTGTTGATCAGTGTACAAGCAATTGCTTCGAACGATTCATGTCCAGGAGGCTTGAGCGATCCCACGAACCACCACGATCACATAAATCTTACCGAGCGACCATGTAGTGATGGTACAGAGCTTTTTCCGGATAGCTCCAAGAACGATGCAGCGCCCTTGTCCGAGTATCGGGGTATCAGTCGTATTGAACATGAAGTACAGGATGGAGTCGTCCTCCTAATCCCTACCATCGACCAGTGGCATGACTTTCCCAGTCTGCTTCAGTACGCCAGGAGTCTTGGAGCAGACGCATCTGGAATACTGAAAGTACGACTGCCCGAAGAAGTACGCCCCTCACTATCGTCGGTCCCTCTCAATATGGAGGAACACCAAGCGATCCGCTTTTCATCACAATCGCAAGTCAATGGTACTTTCCTGATAGAAGCCCAAGGAATCGATGTTGTTCCCGCAGAGGATGTGGAACCGTCTGAACCATATACGGCAGCTCCATCTACAGATGAGCATGTGAATCGGTACGAGAGGCTTCTTCAAGACAAAGGAGCATTGAAGAATGTCTACTACTATGTTGATGTTGATGCCCGGAATCCCACGTCCCGAACGAGACTGGGCCTTCCGAGGGAGTCTCCAATATGGCCCCTGAAGGGTGATCGCCTCCGCGACACGAAAGCACACGTTCCAGGAATAAATTCTCCGTACGCCTACCAGTCAAGCAAAAGCTTCGGTGCTGGATTTGCCAAGCACATGGAAGATTACTTTGCGATCTCCGTAAGCTACTTGTATGTAGGGGAGAAGATATGGTGTGCAATCGCGCCAAACGATACTTCTCGTCTGGAGACGATGCTGAGAGCAACCAATCCATCCGATTACAAATCCAGCTGCTCGCAGTTCTTGCGCCATGCAGCGACCATCACGCCACGAGCTGTTCTTGAAAGCTGGAAAATTAACTACAAGATTGTCTGTCAGCGTCAGTACGAAGTTGTTGTTACACTTCCTCGAGTCTACCATCAAGGGTTCAGCGTGGGGTTCACGGTCGCAGAAGCCGCAAATTATGCAGATGATGATTGGGATTTCGAGAGCTATCGGGACTGCCAGCAGGACACTTGTCCAGCCGGTTTCGTGACAAGACAGATGATGTGTTCGAGGGAAGCAAACGAGCGACAACTCGAAATCGAGGAGTTTGATCCTGAACGCCGCGACGACGAAGCCGGTAGCAGCGTGGGAATCAGTGACAGCACTACGGTGCGGAGTCTGAATGGTAGAGATCAGGGTCCCAGCAAGGTCAAATCACGTAAAGAGGCGTCTGTGTCTGCATCGGGCGTGAAGAGGAAGAGGAAGTCCAGAAGTCATGATCGAGCCGAAAGCAGCAAGAAAACCGTATCGCATCGCCCAATGCTGGCGACTGTGTCGGCCTCGGTCGCACAGTTGGGAAAAATTCCGCAGCACATGATCCAACCGAAGGTGTTGTATACATCATGGACGGAAGACAGGAGTTTAGATGTGAAGCATTCACCACTCCTGACCCGCCTCTTCTTCTCTATCGCAAGTCCCGCTGCCTTCGCTGACCTGCGGGGTGCTTGTTTCGTCGCCCGAAACAAGGGTGAAACTCGCCGTCCTCAGAGCACAAACACTGTGTCCCAGACCATTCAAGCCTTGGACAAGTTAGATTCCGCGTCGTTCGCGGACACGATCGCACGAAGGTACCACTGTGTGCAGCTTGTAACAAAGCGTAACGAGCTCGAAGAGTACTACAAGAACCAGGAGCCCAGACACAAAACAAGGCGCAGTCTAAAGTTACAAGACAGTACTGCAACAACTGAAGGCGTGGCAAAGCCACACGAGGGGTTTGGACGGGCTTCTTCGTTGGCACTAGCTGACCTGATGGCAGAAGCCTATCCTGAACTCACACCACCTCGAAGGCATCGTGCAGCAACAGGTAATCAATACGAGAGGCGATACAAATCCTTAAAAAGTAGGCTTGGCGCCGGACGCAACTGGCATTTGATGGAAGAGCGGTTTTCATCTGGCATCCTCCCTCTAGTCCCAGTCGGCGATGAGTACGGGATTCAGAATTACGAGTATGTTCTTCTCTTGCCGGTTACGTCTCCCAGCTAACACTACCTAGAGTAGAAAGGATTCCGGTGGATACATTTCTGGCGTTCTTGGATGTCCTTGAGAACTTGCGAGGAGGCTTCCTACGCCAAGTTAGTCGCTTGGTCTCTTCGCACATACACGACATTCTTTGGAGACCGGACGTTGCACAAAGATACATCTTTGAGAGGATGGACGGAGAGACTCTGAAAAAGGAGCAGCTCGACTCGCCTGGCCTCATCAGATTTTGCGAATTAGAGGATCGATAGCGTATACTCTCATTCGCTGACAGTATATAACAATGAGAGAAGTGAATACTCCTCGCGAACCTCGTTCACTTACTTTTGGACCCCTGTAGGATCAGTACTGATAGATACGCACATCTCAAAGACACTTGATGGGCAGCGCTTGTGAGTATCTCGATATGTAGTACACCAAGCTCTCATCTTATATTTTCGATAGGTACACCTGTCCTCCACCACTTTGGCGCCGCACGTATCCCGAGTTTGTTGCTCAATCAGAAATCGAGTAGACCCCGGCTGTAGTGTATATATGGGTTCGACGCACTACAGCAGAGATCATGATTACGTACCTCAGCCCGAAGTCTTCCATGGTCCATCAGTCATCGATGTTGACAAACTTGGCGCCGTAACAGGAGATGGGATCGGAGAAGATAAGATTAGATCAATGTTCCAGCTTTTGCACCAACGGCGCGGGCGCCTTCCTTGCGAGGCCAACCATGTCAACAACACTCTCTGCTCCTCTTCGTCTGAATATCGCCACCTCTCATGTTTATCCTATAAGGTCTCGCTTCACTAGCAACTATCTTCTGCCTTGAACGGGTTGACGTTACTCGTTCCAATCATTTGCCTTACGATCCGGGCTCCTAGTCAACCACTCTCCGTATGCCAGCCTCCCTTAGCGTCACAAAGCCAGAAGTACCGCAAGATGCCTCTGAGAGCCTGCGAGCTTCAAACTCAATCGGAGGTAAAACCCTTCCGGTTCCACTTACCGTGACCGCAACCAGGTCATGCCACCAATTATACCGGGCCTGAAATGAGTCTGTACCCGGGGTGAGCCACCGTACCTGTACCAACATGTCCACTGCAGCAAGGCATAGGGATGTTTCATCTTCCGTGGAATAGGGTCGACTCCGTGGGTAGTGCACGGAATGCAGAACTTCTAGATCCCCACAGCGGGAGCGACACCGTATCCATCTGGCGTAGCGCCTGATAGCAGAGCAATTTTCTTGCTTAGTATCGGAGCATACCATGGAATCTTCGGTATCAGATATAACTCGGTCATGCAAAGACATTCAGGAAGCACCCGCAATTCCAAAGATTGAAACATGCATCTGACCCATCTGAGCACGGATGACTGCTATTTGCTTGAAGTTCGTTGTAAATATAGCTTACTCTCGTACATTCCATGCTCTCCTGCACGTCGGAAATGCCTTATATCTGTCTCCAGTTCACTCCGAGTTTTAGGGACACCTCCTCCACGATGGTTACTACCATATCCCGGTTGGAAGAAGTGGTGGATATGAGTGTTACAGGATGCGAACGAGACGTTGATAAAGGCATGAGCACAAGGACAGAGCATAAAGAGCCAGGTAGAATCCCTCTGACATCTCTTTAATCAAGAAGCTTATTCTACATAGCCCATTCTGCGTCCGCATCTGAACTACTGTCCCCGGGGCTACCACCGATCAAACGCAAGAGCGACGATAACATGGCGGACCAACACGAAGAACGAGCGGAGTCGAAGAAGAGGGACAGACAGAAAAAGGAAGGGCGCGTCCCCAAGGAAATCACGATGAGGAGGAGGGAATACTGCTGTTCCTGTGAACGCGACACCAAGTTCCAGAAGGGTCAGGTTCCGACTTGTCAATCATGCGACCATGACCGCTGTCTCTTTTGCATGAAAAAGCAGTCGACTTGGAGGAGAGCAACAGCTAACGAGGCGGTATCTGGAGGCGATACTAGTTGAGACCAGAAGTAGAACACCTATTGGGAAACAGTTGTTTACAGTAAAGCTGGACCTTTCTGGCAGCGCTGCTTCAGCGAGTACAGTTCTGAGCGAGGCAAACTGTCAAATGCAATCACAGGCATTTCACGCCGCCAGCTTTGCTCTTCTAGACTCTGTCTGTGATTGAATTCCTACAGTAGGATGCAGTGTCACATCTCCGTTGCAGAGATCTCTTCTTTTTGTAGGTACTTTGAACCGGTTGGGTAGTCCCGTATCATACTTCATGGAGGGCAAATCGGTTGAGGCTAATTGTTGAAAGAATTGACTTTCGATTGGAGTGTCATACGGAGAATGAGAAATCTCATTGTTGAGGTCGGCATGACATCTGAGCCTTAGAGAAGATTGGTGACTTGTTAGGGTATGATACGGTCTGGCTGACGGTACGGATGGCTCGGCAAGGCAATCGAATCTGACGGATTTTGCAGCGCGTGGTGTGTCGTTCGAACTTTGCATGGTGACGGGTGCACGAGTCGTTCGTATTCCACCAACGTGCAACTCGCAGTTACGTGAAGATCCAGCAAAGCTAGCGCATTCGAGGTTGGTAATCATGCTCGTAGGGTTGGCTAGGACTGACTCGTGCGGTTCCCACAGTTCACCCGTTGATCCGTACGGTCTGATGTCTCCTAGGTGAAGGGAGTGAACGTTGACATATGCTCGCTCTGAGCGTGACGGCAGAGGAGGCGTTAGGAGACGCGGCTGTCTAGCAGGATTGAGCAAGTCAACGTGTGGCGTGTCCGGCAAGAGGAGGTCTTTGGGGGGGACCGCGCTATCCCTGGGCGACGAAGCCACAAGAGTATGGGAGCCGTCCTCACCCTCTGTGTGCACCTTATGTTTTGACGATCGAGGGGGCGAAGTAGGGTGGTTTTTGGGACATATCTCCTCGACAGCATGCGACGGGCGTAGGCAGCTCGTTACGGCCATGCGCAGGCGACGCCAGACCTTTGAAAGCCGTGCTGGCATGCTGGAGACGCGGAAGCAGCGGTCAGACAACGAAGGTAACGAAACATGTAGATGACTTAAGCGGATATATGCAGAAGGCCGTAGCAGAGCAAGGCGCAACTTGCTGTGCTTATATGTATCCTGATACCACACCTACCAGCTCGACCTGATCCATGACAATGGCAAAGACCTGGTTGCTATGGATCTGTCCTCATCTGAGTCCCAGCCCATCCCACGCTTCTAACGGCTTTGCTTCCGCAGGATATAATCCGAATGAATCGCGTACGGTGGCATGAAACCGATATCGCGGATAAGAAGCGTAATGCGGTCAAGGCAGTACGGGAAGACAGCCTGATCAACATGAGTTGCCAATTATTGCGCACGGGTACGCGCCGCATAGTCCTGGGGAGGACCACCTCCTCATGGGCCTCCCTTCGATGCGCGAGTGACTTCAATGGACAATGGGCTCGAAACTCCAGGCACGCAAATTCGCTTTCAAGGGAAGTGATCGAGCGTATATTGCTGCGCTCGAGCAATGCATTCTTCATTGTCAAAGCCACCATCGTCAGAATAACATTCCAGCGACAGGTGCGGCAGCCTTAATACCTCAGCCTCGTCGTGGCACCAAACGCAAGCGACGTCAGACTCGAGAACATGGATCGTCAGCGCTTGACGCAAGTGCTGATGAGAGCTTTGGGAACGATCACGACCACGTTGATACGTGGCAGAGCGCATTGAAGTCCTTTCTTGGAACGGTCCCGGTGGCGAAAGAGTGGCAGAAGAAGACTATCGCTACGGAAAACAGGAGATGGGCTCTCGAAGTCCTCATTTACGATAGTGGGAGATCATCGTCGCTGTTTCCATTAGGATCAGGCTTGGAGAGGCACATCATCGAGCCGAAAGACCAGCTACAACGATTACGAGAATATGCTGCTCAAACTAAAGCCTTCAAAGTTGACGCGGAATTTGCGAAGAAAGTGCATAGGTTTCAAGAAGCTGTGTTTGTCTCATGGGTTATGCACATCCGCGAGTCTGGTCACTACACCGCACTCGATGTTGACAAGGTCTTGATGGAGTACTTTGGTGTAACAGCCTCGGAGACAGCAAGAAAGTTTCGGTATGCTGGCGCATGGCTGCACGAGGTTGCTTCGTCCCTCCTAGTGAGCTGGGGGGGAAGGTGCTACGAAGCTTTCTTGAGAAGTAAGTTCGGGCCAGGAATCTCCAACATGCCAGTACAACGTTGCTAAGACTACCAGGTGGCTACTCCATGCGATCGTACAAGTCATTCGGAGACAGTCGGGCGAAAGCCACACCGTATGCGACGACGTGTCTCTTACAAGCAAGATACTTGGGACTGGATGAAAGCGATGGAGACATTCCATTTGCGATTCCTTGTATTCTTGGGACATTGACAGACGACCCGTAAGCATGGTGAAGACCGCGACACAGGATCTGGGTTAACGGTTGTAGTTTGGATTTGATTTGTAAGAATCTTAAATACAGCACAGAGTCGACCAAGGTGCTTTCCGATATTTGGGACAAGCACTTCGTCGGAAAGTACCGAAAGAATACCCTCGTTGAAGCGCCTACGGCATCACGCCGGGTTTGTCCCGAAGCACCGATCCACAATACACACAGGAGCGTCGTACCTCAGTCGAGCTCGGAGCCTTGCTGTGGGTCGCCCATACGGCGCTCTTGTCAACCTGTAGATGGACGACGTGATCAGACATGGGATTCCACGGATGCAGACACTGAGTATCACGGTTCGTCTTTGCGTTGGCATGAAAGCGCACTGTGAAGACTGATCAGCATAGGTAACGATGAGGAAAGAGTATCTGAAAACGGTCATGTTGTTGAGCCAACGATTCTACCACCATCTGGTACGTCGCACAGTTCCTTGATGAAGACAAAGTCGAGTACTGATGGAGAAGACAGACAATTGGGCACCCACATACCGCAGAATCAGGTCTCAGTCTACTGAGTGTACGGCATCAGAGAACACGTCCGTCGCCAACACGTGCGCCTCCACAAATTCAGCATCTGCAGCGCAGAGTCCCAGCGAGCACTTGGACGACCACGTTCCGATCGACAAAGTCGTAAGAGAAACGTATCTCGGCCTTGTAGGCAAGCAGGTCCGAGCGCAACATTCCACCGAGAATCCCCGGCTTCGAAGTGGCGAAGATCCAAACAAGACAAGGGAAGCGTATATCACACCAGACGCCACGCCAGTGAGACGACGGCGGGCGAACCTTGATGGGGATTCTGACCCGACGGCAACGATCAACGTGCCCGGAATCGCAGTAAACGAAGATGGTCTCGAGTACCCACCGGACAGCAATCCCCTCCCCAGGACTTCTGCGGCCATTGAAACTGTTGTCACAGAGCCCTTGAAGCTGCACAGGCTTCCTCAGACTATTCTCGTACAACATGTTCTAGCTCATCTGGACGACCACTTCGGTTCAATCTGGTTCGGAAGTCCGTTCTCAAATTGGCCGCCTGTGGTGTCATTCGAACTACCCAACTTGCTATGCGACGCCATTATTCCGCTATGCGAAGAGACAGAGATATTTTCAAGGGCGCAGAGAGACCTGACAACGACAAGTATATGGAATGTTAGAGCTGAAGACTTTAAACAACTTGTTCAGAGGCCGGGATATGGGACAATCCTCCTGAATGGAAAGAGATCTCGATTATGGGTAACGATGAGTGTTCGTGATCCTGATTTGTTGGACGAATATAAGAAGGTCGGTTTGCTCGCTAGTTAGAGTCAGGCGTAATTGCATTACGTAGTGGTCAGCTGATGATTTGCCGAGCGCTTGGCTCCAAAACTCCCATGATCGGCTGCTGGGGAGGAATCTCTGATGGACTGTCACAGGCATCGTTCCGTCTTCCACTCCTCGATGCAATGACGGAAACAATATCAGATGGCGCACATTCTTGAGCTTACAAGGACCGGTGCGTTCAACAACGCTCTGGGAGAGTCAAGAATACAGTATGCGACTCTGTTGCCCGTTTCAACTTGGGGCTGACCGGCGCAGACACAACCAGTTCGTCCATGGTGTAACCAGCCAAACCCTCCCGTCACCAGAGAGCATCAAAGTGCTCTTGGAGGTTATTCGACGTCACGGCGCCGAGAAAAGCATCAAGGTGAAACGTCTCCATCGACACTTCACGTTGGAACATAAGCATGTACTACAACGCTTCACGATTACAGATCGTCCAGGCTGGTATCGAACTCAGTCGGTACAAGTGGATAGCATTGATAGGCAACCGTTGTACCCTCTCGCATTCACCGTTGCGTCCGGACGCGTAGTTCCTTACGAATTCGGAAGTCACCCTCCTTTCAGCGCTGCGATCGACCTGAAGCTCCTAGATGAATTGGCAGATACTATCGAGCAAAGAGGACTACAGCACATTTTGGGATTCGAAGCTATACAAGGCGAAGGAGAGATGATAGAGTTCTTGCTCAATGACGGATGCATAATTGTGCCCGTGGGCGCAGTGGGTGAAGCCTTCAAAAACGAGGCCAGCCTCCAAGCTACGGACTGGAGCTGGGCATTGGGCAAAGATGGGCTAGTGGACTGCAAGGGCGAAGTCCATTGTGTCGTCAATGAAGACGGCGATCATCCCAAATGGACCAACGGAAAAGCCGGATGGAAGTCAATGATCCAAGCGATGGTGAGGGACGGAATTTTGAAGTAGGAAGCAACCTACGCATACGTGGCTTAATACCTTTCGCCCAATATGGTCTCAATACTTTAGGATTCGCCCTGTTAATCTTCTCAAAGTCTATTCGATTGTACGGGGCGACTCATGCTCTCGAACGACTAGTGCCTTCATCGTAGAATGCGTCAGGGCTACCACATCAGTATTATGCTCATGGCTTCTACCTATTTCCCACCGTGATAGACTTTGCGAGGTCAACATCTTTGATCCGGTGCGATCAGCCTCGAAAATCTCTATATCCAGCTTATGCTACGTACGCAGAACAGTTGCGAAGCTTGCCTCAGGCCCTCTGGCAGAGGCAACCGTTTATGGTTTAGCCTCGGGTCGTAGGTTCTTCCGGAGGCGCCAGAGGGTCTGAGCATGCTGAGGTAAGGCTATCTTGTCATAGAAACGTAAGCTCATTTCTTCGTGCCACCTTCCTTATTCCTGAGGTTGATTGTTTCCTCTGCCTTCCGGACCCCTTTCATTAAACTACGCCGTATGCCTACTCTCCTTAGTAGTACAAGCTGCGTGTAAGGTGCTGGGGTCATGGCAACCCAGTCAGCTCTAGCAGCTTTGCAAGGTATCAACACGTCGATCTTCTGCGCAGTTGGTGTGGCTGAAGTAGTCAGAAATTACTGTCCTCCATGAGATGCCTGGATGCAGTGTAAAGAGGTTCTCTGGGGATATGGTTGTGAAGTCGGGCCGCCGAGTTCACCTTGACGAACGTGATGCGCTTGACCTGGCAAGACACCTACACTTACCGGTTCCGCGGATCCACGAAGTTCAGCATACATCAGACGGTGAAGTCAGCATCTGCATGGATTTCATCGAAGGGCGGACGCTCGAGGAGGTTTGGCCAGACATCTCGGTGGAGGAAAAGCAAGATATCTGTCAACAGCTCCAGGGAATACTGAAGGCGATGCGCTCTTTCCAACCTGAGACTGGTACCATTGGCTCTTGCAGCGGCGGCAAAGTTCGAGACTGCCGTCGGATCTCTGAATACATAAGTGGACCCTTTCCAGATGAGGAGGCCTTTAACAACGCCTTTTTTGACCTCGTCACCACCACCCCAACGACAATACGTACCGCGCTAGCCCGGCGGCTGCGTACAGACCATCGTGTGGTGTTCACGCATGGCGATTTGACTCAGCACAACATCATCATCAGAAATAACAAGATTGTAGGGTTAATAGACTGGGAGTACGCTGGCTGGTATCCCGAGTACTGGGAATATGTCAAATTCTTTGAACGTCATTCCAAGAACAAGGATTGGAAGGACTACGCGAAATACATTTTCCCTCAATCGTACGATGATGAGCTGGTGGACTTTCAAGCGATTGCACGGTGGCAGCTTCCTTAGAGCACGCCCCGATCTCACTGCTATTTTGGCTTATGACTGTCTCTCAATCCAGAACGTACACCGGCGAACAGTAATGTAGATAATCAAGTCCCAGGCTCATCTTCTGCCTCCATCGTCGCATCAACCATACCGTTGACACCTTTCGTGCCATCTTCTTGCGACATGTAGCGCATATCGCACAGCCTTTGTAGAACGGCTCCGACCCATGTCTGGCAGTTGAACTCTTGGTTAGAATTGTCAGGAGAGTTCTGTGATATGAGGGAGACAAGCTGAGCTTTTGTCATGGGGACCGTAAGCCACCCGGCCTGGACTTCTTTCGCAAATGTCCTACTCCGCGTGGGGTCATAGTTGTCTCTGACCTGCAGCTGGTAGCCCATAGGTGGTCCAACAACGTGAATGACCAGCGGTGGCGAGTCATCGTTGAATCGAAACAGAAGGGCGGTGTGACGGTACTTTTGGTAGTCCACGGGGTCTCCTTTGAACACGGCAATACTAACGTAGATATGTGTCGGCGTCATGGTCTTGACGTTCCTGTAGTAAAGCTCTCAACTATCTAATCAGGTTGGACAATCTCAATCCGCTCAAGGGTAATGTTGACTTACTGTCCGCTCTCTGAACACAGTAACATAGGAGTTTGGGACGGGATAGTTGATGGTGGGAACCTGCCGCTCCCGTACTTCGGGCTCAATATATATACTCTAACCAGCACGCCATGCGATATCTGGAATCCCAATCAGCGACAGCAATGTTTCGGATTCTTAGGCGAACGAACGACCGCGCCGCAGCCACATGATAAGAGTTAGCACGAACGATTGGTAACCGCTGACCCGCAAGCCTGCCGCTTCTGCACCAAGCGAAAAAACAATCCAACTACACGCGCCACCGTTTCAGGCCATGTCAGGACAGCATCAAACCAATTCTACTGATTGACGCACCGAGTTTGTAGGCGTTGCGATACGGACTCGTTGGCATATGCCTCGCAACTTCCCCTATCCGTGTTTGTCGAGCTTAAGAGCTTATCCCCATTCCGTTGGCAGCAGCACGGGGCCTCAAGCGTTGTGATCTATAGTTAATGACAGTGGTACAGGACATCAAAACTTTGCCATCTGTCTTTGCTGTAGCCGTGCGAGAACGTAGGCAGTAAGCTTTGCACAGCTAGAAGCTTATAGCTACGCATCGGCTCTCCTGGCGAGCTGAATCAGTTCGAGAGAACGCTCGCGTCTCCATTTCAGCCTTGTCTCAGCAATGCGATGATGACTGACATTCTAGCACAGCGACGACCGCCACCGTTCCCACCGCCGCAGAGCATCTTAGGATCCATCCGACACCAGTCTACGACTCCTGTAGAACCACTATGTTGCCTTCTTCAACAACGACATAACCGTCCTTAAGTCTCCGTTACGCCACAGGAACTCACATGAAGTTGTGCTTGTTTTGGTCGTGAGGTCATCTAAGAATAGAAGTACTTTGGTAGGACGAGCAGCCTTGATTGCGGAGTTGTATAAGTAGTCATGCTACTGTGGTTATGAGTGCTGGAATTGAGTTCTCCCATTCAGACCCT